>OCHV01000005.1_pt1 | contig 301424 bp, 200 predicted proteins | sample 1538461 | NCBI WGS metagenome assembly OCHV01 (sample SAMN04571692, study PRJEB22368) | human gut metagenome | biome: human gut; material: stool | host: Homo sapiens | place: Luxembourg | collected 2012-08-03 | reverse complement strand
AGCAAAGCTTTTCTCTTGATTTTTTAGAAAGAGGAACATTTACTGAATATCCCTAATTCAATTCTTTAAAGATAAAAAAATCCTCCCAGTTTATTAACCGAGAGGATTTTTTATTGTTGATTATTGAATCAATTATTTTTTATTTGGATTCTTCCGAGCTTTGAAGCATCTGGAACAACTTATCTAGTTTTGGAGCCATGATAATCTCTGTACGGCGATTCTTGCTTCTTCCTTCTATTGTTTCGTTGTCATCAACAGGCATATATTCACCGCGGCCGCTAGGCTGAATCTGTAAAGGATTTACATTGTAATTCTTGATGAGGATACGAACTACGGAAGTGGCACGGATCACACTCAAATCCCAGTTATCTTTGAATTGTACAGTATTGATCGGTTTGTTGTCCGTATGTCCTTCGATAAATACGTCGATATCCGTCTGTTTGTTCAATACTTCGGCCAGTTTGCCGAGAGCTTCCTCTCCACGTTTATCCAAGCGGGCACTTCCTGACTGGAATAATAATTTGTCGGACATCGCTACATATACTTTTCCGTCTTTCTCGCGGACGGTCAGTTCGTCAGTACTAAAACCAAGTAATGCGTCTTTTACATTACTCAAGAGATTTTGTACCTTATCATTCTGCGCCTTAATCATGTCCTGCAATTCATTGATCGTGCGTTCTCTTTCGTTCAGCTCATTTTTCTTTTGGCTCAACAGCGCATTCAGTTTTTCCTGTTCAGTCATGTTGACATTCAACATACTCTGATACTGGCGGATACTGTTCCCCATCTTGGTCGTATCACGCAAGAGGTTTTTGACTTGTGCCGATAGTTGGTTACCAACTTCGCGGGAGTTATTCAACAACCCTTGCAGACTGTCTTTGCTTGCGGTGGCTGCCATCTCTGCAAGCATGAACTTCTTTTTTGTTACACACGAAGTACACAATAGGAGCGTAAGTAAAGTAAATAAAGTAATTTTCTTCATTGTGTTTTATATTTTAAGTGGGTATGTATAATCAGCTTTGCAGAAACTCACAAAGTTTCTGTACAGCCAGTGCACGATGGCTGATTTGGTTTTTTATATCATTTCCCAATTCGGCAAAAGTCCGGTCGTAACCTTCAGGCATGAATACAGGATCGTAGCCAAATCCGGAATCACCACGTTTTTCTTTGATTATTTCGCCTTTTATCACTCCTTCAAAGAGATACTCCTTTCCGTCCAGTATCAACGAAATAGCGGTGCGGAATTGTGCTTTACGGTTTTCCTTTCCGTCCAGTTCGTGAAGAAGTTTGAGCATATTAGCCTGGGCGTCGTGTCCTTCACCTCCTGCATAGCGGGCGGAATAGACTCCGGGAGCTCCGTTCAAGGCTTCCACTTCCAATCCCGTATCATCGGCAAAACAATCCAGATGATAGTTTTTGTAGATATAGGAAGATTTTAATAACGCATTTCCTTCCAGTGTTTCAGCAGTTTCGGGAATATCCGTTTGGCAACCGATATCATTGAGACTTAATAATTCTACTTGATCTCCCAGGATAGCGGCCACTTCTTCCAGTTTATGAGCATTATTGGTAGCAAATACAAGTTTGCGTTTCATCATCTTATTTTTTGTTTTAACAGGGTTGTTCACTACTTATCAACCGGTTCTTATTTCACTTTTAGCTTATCGAATCCTTCGCCATACACACCGATAACGGAACTTTGAGAGATAAAAGCATTCGGATCAATGCGTTTTACCAAACGGAAAATTTCGAGTGACTGACGTTTCTTGGCAAGTACTACTAATACTTTCACATTGTTTTTACTGTACCATCCCGTACCGTCGAGTACCGTTACTCCCCGGTCGGCGTCTTTAATGATACGGTCGGCTATTTCATCATATTTCTTGGAGAAGATGAAGAATTGAACTGATTGACGAGCACTGTTGATAATCCAGTCGAGCACAACACCAATAATAAACAGGGTGACAAAACCGAAAATAACCCGGCGCCAATCATGAAATATAAAGTAACAGGAGCTGATAATGAATACATCACAAATCATAATCATTCGTCCAAGCGATACATCTTTGTATTTATTGACGATGGCTGCGATAATATCTGTTCCACCCGTACTTCCATTGTAGTTGAAAGTGATACCGAGGCCTACACCGCACATGGCTGCACCAATAATACAGGCCATGAAATCCTGTCCTGTACCGAGCAATAGCGGCTTACCGTCCGGCGTCATATCCGGTGCTTCTACGTAATTGTTTACCACTAACTGGAATAACCAAAGCAGAAAAGTCAGCGTAAAAATAGCATAAGTCGTTTTTATACTGAATTTCGGACCCAATATCCGGATGGCAAACGTCATCAGAACTGCATTGATAATGAAGTATGACCACTGAATTGGAAATCCTGTTGCATAATAGATAATAGCTCCGATACCGGTAGTTCCTCCGGTAGTTATCTGATAAGGTAACAGGAATGCTGCCCATCCCAAAGAATAGCTTATCAATCCGAGAGTGATGTAGATATAATCTTTCACTTCTCTCATTATTTCCGCTTTTGTCAGTTTATGCATGGATTTTAAGTTCAAGTATTAAGTAATAAGTGTTAAGTATTAACCTGGCGGATATATTTGGAAAACGACTACGGATAATACTTAATACTTATTACTTAATACTTATTGTTTTATACTTAATACTTTAAATTACAACGTTTACAATCTTTTTCGGAACGACGATGATCTTTTTCGGAGTCTTGCCATCAATCCACTTCTGTGAACGTTCGTCGGCCAATACTGCGGCTTGGATAGCGTCCGAAGCTTCATCTGCTGCAAATTCCATATTGAAACGTGCCTTTCCGTTGAAAGAGATGGTATAGTTGATAGTATCTTCTTTCAGATATTCTTCGTTGTATGCAGGCCATTGGGCGTCGCATACGGAAGTTTCGTGTCCCAATACATCCCACAACTCTTCGCAGACATGTGGAGCGAAAGGAGCGAGAGTGATAACGAGCTGTTCCAGAATCTCTTTTTTGCTACATTTTAGGTTGAAGAGTTCGTTTACGCAAATCATGAATGCGCTGATAGATGTATTGTAAGAGAACTGTTCAATATCACCAGTCACCTTCTTGATTAATTTATGAAGGCTCTTCAATTCTTCTTTTGTTGCAGGTTCGTCCGTTACCAGATATTCGTCCGTACGGCTGTAGAACAATGACCAGAATTTACGGATAAAACGGTGTACACCGTCGATTCCGTTTGTATCCCACGGTTTAGACTGTTCTACCGGGCCGAGGAACATTTCGTACATACGAAGTGTATCCGCACCGTATTTCTCAACAATCATATCCGGATTGACTACATTGAACATAGATTTACTCATTTTTTCAACTGCCCATCCACAGACATATTTTCCGTCTTCGAGGATAAATTCGGCTGTTTTATATTCAGGACGCCATGCTTTGAATGCTTCCAAATCTAAAATATCATTAGATACGATATTTACGTCTACGTGAATAGGGGTAACTTCGTACTGATCTTTCAGGTTCAGTGAAACGAAAGTATTGGTGTCTTTGATACGATATACAAAGTTACTGCGACCTTGAATCATTCCTTGGTTTACTAACTTTTGGAATGGCTCTTCCATTACAGACACACCCATGTCATACAGGAATTTATTCCAAAAACGAGAATAAATCAAGTGGCCTGTTGCATGTTCGGTACCACCTACATATAGGTCTACATTTTTCCAGTACTGGTCAATTTTCGGATCAACTAATGCCTGATGATTATGCGGGTCCATGTAGCGGAGATAATAAGCCGAAGAACCGGCGAATCCCGGCATGGTGTTCAGTTCCAGCGGGAAGACGGTTACATGGTCAATCTTCTCATTTTCTACGACACATTTGTTTACTGTATCCCAAGCCCATTTAGTTGCGTGTCCCAATGGAGGCTCACCTGTTTCGGTAGGCAGGAATTTAGCGACTTCCGGAAGTTCCAGCGGCAGGCTGGCTTCGTCGATCATATAAGGCATTCCGTCTTTGTAGTAAACAGGGAACGGCTCACCCCAGTAACGTTGGCGAGAGAAAATAGCGTCACGCAGACGGTAGTTCACTTTCACACGGCCCAGATTGTGCTCTTTTACATATTTCTTGGTTGTCTCTATCGCTTCTTTGATGGTCAGTCCGTTCAATGAAAGATCACAGTAAGGAGTGACATCAAGACGCGGAGAGTTGCAAACAATGCCTTCTTTTGCATCGAAACTTTCTTCGCTTACATCACAGCCTTCTACCAACGGACGGATTTCCAATCCGAAATGTTTGGCAAATGCATAGTCGCGGCTATCATGAGCAGGTACAGCCATAATAGCTCCTGTTCCGTATCCGGCTAGTACGTAATCGCTGATCCATACAGGTACTGCTTCACCTGTGAACGGATTAATAGCATACGAACCACTGAACACACCGGTAACACTACGGTCGGCAATACGTTCACGTTCCGTACGTTTTTTGGTACGATCGAGGTAGGCGTCTACTTCTGCTTTTTGTTCAGGAGTCGTTAACTGTGCCACCAATTCACTTTCCGGAGCCAATACCATAAAGGTAACACCGAACATGGTATCTGCACGAGTGGTAAAAATAGTGAATTCGAGGTCACTGTCTTTTACTTTGAATTGCACTTCGGCACCTTCCGAACGTCCGATCCAGTTTCTTTGGGTTTCTTTCAGAGAATCTGTCCATTCGATCGTGTCCAATCCATCAAGCAAGCGTTGTGCATACGCAGATACACGCAGACACCATTGGCGCATTTTCTTCTGGATAACAGGAAAACCGCCACGTTCGCTGACTCCGTCTACTACCTCGTCGTTAGCCAGTACAGTTCCTAATTCGGCACACCAGTTTACCATTGTTTCACCCAGATAAGCGATACGATAGTTCATCAGGATTTCCTGCTTTTCTTTTTCGCTTTTGGCGTTCCACTCTTCGGCAGTAAAGCTGATATCTTCGCTGCAAGCGGCATTGAGTCCTTCGTTTCCGTAGATGGCGAAGGCTTTTTCCAGTTCTTCGATAGGACGGGCTTCCTGTTCATCGTTACAATAATAGCTGTTGAACATTTTTTGGAAGGCCCATTGGGTCCAATGATAATATTCCGGGTCGCAAGTACGGATTTCACGGTTCCAGTCGAAAGAGAAACCTATTTTGTCCAACTGCTCGCGGTAGCGGTCGATATTGTTGACGGTAGTGATAGCAGGATGCTGTCCGGTCTGGATAGCATATTGTTCTGCCGGCAGACCGTAAGCGTCATATCCCATTGGGTTGAGTACATTGAAGCCCTGCAGTCGTTTGTAACGGGCGTAAATATCCGAAGCAATGTATCCCAGCGGATGACCTACGTGTAGACCAGCTCCTGATGGGTAAGGAAACATGTTTAGTACATAAAATTTTTGCTTCGAATCATCTTCCGTAACTTGGTAGGTTTTCTCTTCTACCCACCTTTTCTGCCACTTCTTTTCAATTTCTCTGAAATTGTACTCCATAGTGATAAAGTTTTTATTTATAGTGATTTATACTGTTATTTCTAATTCGAGGCACAAATTTACGTGTTTATTTTCAGATAACCACGCTTTCCCTATTGACTTTCTTCTTTTTATTTTGTATATTTGAGGTCAATAATGATAAAGAAATAACAATGAAATATATAAATTTTATTACATAAAGTTCAATAGGTTAATATGCGAATTGCATAACGAGGATAACGAATGGGCAAGAAACTGTGAAGGTTCTTGCCCATTTTTGTTGCAATAATTCTATTTTAGGTATTGAAAGTGTCAAAAAAGAGTTTATAATAAACTTGGATACCGTTTATAATAAACCTCTTTGTTATTTATTAAAAACTTGAATAGAGTTTATTCGATTTCGAGGCTTTCGTGTAAAGAAGAAAGAATGATTGCAATGAATAACCGGCATCTTCTTTTCTTCTTTAATAAATAATTTCTACAATATACTGAATGAGTGTATTGATTATATTATTTTACAATATGTCATTGTTTTGCCCGATAATCGATCATTCAACGTAAAAAGCTCCTGCTGTCTGTTCAATCAGTTCGGACTTATGAGTCAGTTCTCCGGATTGAATAGAAACCATCATTGAGTCAAAAAAAATGCAGAAATCATCTGTCATATCATATAATTCTGTAATTTTGTTGTGCAAGCCCTGTAAAACTAAAACAGTATTTCTAAGTTAATCTTTTAATACTAAAAAATACATATAAGTATGAAAATGAATCTTCATTGTTTTGCGAATCTTATCCCGATAATGATTCTCGCGCTTTTCTCGAATAGCGGACTGATAAACGCAACCGAAGTCGGAAAACGTACTGACGCATTGGAAGCATCAGCCTGGAACGAATCCAAATGGATTTCCGCAGTAAACGCCCCTGTAGTGAAAGGACATAACAACGGTCGCGCAGCCGATGGAGCGAGTTGGTTCGTGTCCACCGTGAAAAACGAACAGAAAATTGTCTCTGCCAAGTGGATGACCGCTGGACTGGGAGTTTACGAGTTGTATGTGAATGGGAAACCCGTAGGCGGGGAATTTCTGAAACCGGGTTTCACACATTATGCCAAGACCAAACGTTCTTTCACCTATGATATTACAGACATCATCCGTACTAAGCCAAACGCCGAGAACATGCTCTCCGTACAGGTGACGCCGGGATGGTGGGGTGACAAAATCATAACCCCCGGAGGATATGACGGCATGATAGGCAAGAAATGTGCCTTCCGTGGTGTACTGGAACTGACTTTTTCTGACGGAAGCAAGAGGCGTTACGGTACTGATCTTAAAAACTGGAAAGCCGGAATTGCCGGTCCGGTGAAACATGCCTGTATCTTTGACGGAGAAGAGTACGATGCACGCGAACCGATGGGCTACGAATGTGTGGACAAACTTTCCACCCCCGAAGAGAATACAGAATTCTCCGGCGACATCCTGCCTTCGGATGGAGCGGAAGTTTATCTGCGTACTGATCTCGCACTTGCTCCTGTCAAAGCATACGTTTGGAAGAATGTAGAAGGAGCAAAGGAGAATGAGTTCGGTAAGGTAATTATCGCCCGTGAGTTCGCATCGGGTACGGAAATGACCGTAAGTCCGGGAGAGACGTTAGTGGTGGACTTCGGACAGAATTGTGCTGGCGTACCCTCTTTCGTATTCAAAGCTGCCGAGGGCACGGTGCTGACCTGCCTTCCTGCAGAGCTGCTCAATGACGGCAATGGCGCTAAGATTCGTGGGATGGACGGTCCGGAAGGAAGCTGCCATCGCGAAAACCTGCGCATCCCTCACACCGGTATCCGTCTGGATTACACCTTTGCTGGTGGAGATAACTATGTGTGCTATTATCCTCACTGCACCTTCTTCGGTTACCGCTATGTCTCCATAACTTCCACTGGGAATGTTGCCATCAAGTCGTTGAAGTCCATCCCCGTTACTTCCATCGCAAAGGAACTGGAGACCGGCACTATCACCACAGGCAACGACCTTGTGAACAAGCTCATCTCCAACACTTATTGGGGACAGCTATCCAACTACCTGTCTATACCCACCGACTGTCCGCAGCGTGACGAGCGTCTGGGCTGGACAGCAGACACACAAGTGTTTGCAGAAACCGGTACGTTCTTTGCTAACACCATGAAGTTCTTTCACAAGTGGATGCGTGACATGCGCGACACACAGAACAGTTTGGGCGGATTCCCCGGAGTGGCTCCCTTGGCGCAATACGGTGATGAGAAAATGCGTTTGGGGTGGGCTGATGCCGGAATCATCGTGCCCTGGACGGTATGGAAGCAATTCGGTGACACGCAAATTATTGAGGAGAGCTGGAACGCCATGGACCTGTTTATGAACCACATCAACGATACCAAGTATAACCACGAGACTCTCTGCGGTGAGAATGGCAACTACCAATGGGCCGACTGGTTGAGCTACGAACCACTGGAAAGTTGTAGCGGACTCGCTTTCTCTCCCCAAGGCCCGCTTCCTGATGCCGTCAGCTATTGGAACTATTTGAGCGCTTCCTACTGGGTGATAGATGCTTTCATGATGCGAGATATGGCTGTCGCCATCGGTCGCGATGCTGCCAAGTACCAGCAAATGGCTGATTCGGCAAAGGCATACATCAAAGAGAACTTCCTCAACGAAGACGGCACCTTCAAAACCGCCATCCTCAACACCATGCAAACTCCTGCCTTGTTTGCCCTAAAGAACCAGCTTTTGGAAGGCGAACCCAAAGCGAAGATGATAGACCGCCTGCGTGAAAACTTCGCACAGCACGATCTTTGCTTGCAGACCGGATTCTTGGGCACATCCATCCTCATGGCCACCCTCACGGAGAATGGCATGGAAGACATTGCCTATGAACTCCTCTTCCAACGTAAGAACCCAAGCTGGCTATACTCTGTGGACAATGGAGCCACCACCATTTGGGAACGGTGGAACAGCTATATGATAGACAAAGGAATGGGACCACGCGGTATGAACAGCTTCAATCATTATGCCTACGGATGCGTATGTGAATGGATTTGGGAAACCGTTGCCGGCATTGCAGCCGATCCTGCTACTCCCGGCTTCAAGCATATCATTATGAAGCCCATTCCAGACAAGCGATTAGGACACGTGACTGCCGAATACCGTTCCGCCTCCGGACTCATCAAGAGCGCCTGGAAATACGAAGGAGACACCTGGATTTGGGAATTCACCATTCCTAAGGGTGTTACCGCTACCGTAACTCCTCCTGGAGAGGTGAAGTCAAAGGAGTATGGAAGTGGAACTTACAAGGTGACTAAATAAAGTATGTAATTGCGATAGTTTCTCATGTAGAAATTGATATTAAGGAGATGTGTAGAAACTCTCTTTTTAACGTGATTACCCTCATTACAGCTATCTGTGATGAGGGTAATTATTCATTTTTACAATATACGGTTTATATCTTCTCTTTCTCTTCTTTTTCTATCATCTCATCGTAATACGCCATGCGTGCGGCACATTCCCGAATAGTTACTTCGCGGAGCACCTCTGTTCGTGCCAGCATATACTCGTATTGCTCTTTGCTAACGGTGAACAGTCGATTATATCGGGCTTCGATATATGCTCTGCATAATTTATCAAATGCTTTATTATCTTCGAAAGTATGAGTTGGAAACACATTTGCGAATTCTCGTGAACAGCTCCTGACCATTGCTCCCAGCACTTTCAATTCATGAGATTTAGGGCGAATGCCGCTATACACGAGCGTAAACGTTTTGTAGTAACGTTCGCAGGCTTGATGTAATTCAAATGAACCTAGTTTATAATTCTCTTCTTCTTTATCCAAATGTCCATGTCTTAAGAATCCTTCTGCTAAAGGAAAACATTCTGCATATTCTTCCTCTGCATATTGCTTAATCTCCCGATACGGCAACTTCTCCGGTTTGCCAATCTGAAACGTGCCGTCGTCATACAACAGAATACCGTCTTTTATAATCTCATAGAAGAAATAATGCTTCCTTCTTATAGCTCGATTAATGGTCGTCGGGTTTTCTACAATAATACTAGGCGGTGCCGGATGCCGCTTTCCTTCCATTCTTGTATCATATTTAGGAACGATCACCTCGCGCGCATGCCTCTCTGCTTTATTTGCGTCTCTCGTCTCACATATCACCAGAATATCCAAATCACTTTGGTAGTAAGTAGTCCCTCCACGTTCGTCGTATGTTTCATCCCAGATGACATATTTTCCCCGCGCATAACTTCCATACAAGATAATCATACGCACATTCGTAAGATTCGACAATATCAGCTCTTGCAACACCGCCAACTCTTCTTGCGTGCGCTTGGGCAAACGTTTTATTGATCTTTTCATATTGTTAGCCTATCTGTTAAACCTCTTCACATATCGGCATATCCATTCCTTTGTATACAACCACAATCTTATGAAGCTGTGTAGTGCCGACTGCTCTCTTTACCGTATCAGTGTCAGCATAACGATTCGCTTGGGCAATAGCTTCCTGTCGCAGTTCTTCCACGCGGCTTTCGGGATCTTTATACTTGGCATACTTCAGTTCTACAATATAGCTGTGCTTCATGTCGGAATAGATATCCAGTAGCGGACAGAGGAAAATGTCGACATAACCTGCCTGTGTGTCCTGTTCAGAAATGGGACGGTAGAAACGGTTTTGTGCCGTCATGGCAAGCGTAAAGCCGTGGACAAAAAATTCACCTTTCTGCTTGTCGCGCTGGGAAGTGTAGCGTTTCAGGCAGTCGGCAATATAACCGAAATAGGCTTTCCAGTCGCCATCGTAGGCAAGAGCACTGGCAAGTTCGTTTTTTTCGTAACTACTGAAATTGAGTTCGGCTTCGTTATAGGTACTTAGCAGATAAGTGTAGATTTGTTCGCGGACTACCTGATTAGGGATGGTGAGTTTGGTCTTTCCTTTATACGTGCCGCTAATGGTGAGCATACCGAAATAGTAGAGCAGGCTCACAAAGTTGTCGGGGTTGGTAATATTGACGGCAGGAAAACCTTTTTTCAGTTCTCCGGTGACATAGCCTTCGCTCACCAATGTTTGTATGATGGAGGCATCATGGGCAAACTCTTTGTCCTTCCGGATGAGCATACGCAATTTTTCGTAATCGATACGGATATTGTCTTCTACCATATCCCGGGGGGCTTTGCCTCGTTGAATATAATTCTTGACGAAGTAGAGCACCATGTTGGAGTTGTACATAGTGGTTTCACCATAACATTCTTCCGCAAAGCAGTAGTTGTCATACCAGGGTTTCATTATTTCTATCAGTTCGTCCACACTGTGGTTGAATGGACTGGTGGTAGAATAGTAAGTGAGCATTTGGCGCACTTCTTCTTCCGTGAAACCTATCATCTCGTTGAATTCCGGTGTGAGCGAGTAGTTGGTTCCGATATTGAAACCACTTGTGAGGTCGTCCATTGTCACGGGGCTTACACCGGTAATGAAACAACGCTCGATACTGGAATAGGTTCCGGCTTTAATTTTATTGAAGAAGGCGCGCAGATAACCTTCGCCATGTGTTTCGTCCGTATAGCGATGCAGGCTTTCTATATCCGAGAGGATGGCATTGGTGAAATGGTCGTATTCGTCAATAAAGAGGTAAATACGTTGGTTGGTCTTATTACATTCTGTGAACAGGTATTCAAATTGTTCGACAGCTCCTTCTTTTTTGTCGAGTTCTTCCTTGATGCCTTTGGGGAGATAGTCGGCGTAAATGTCACAGAAATAGTCGAACATTGTTTGGCAATGCGCGTCCAGTCCTTTGCGGTAGTTGTGCAGTTCGCCTACTATTCCGGAGAAGTTGAGGTATAGTACCAGATAGCTGTTTCGGTCGCGCGTAGGGTGCTTTCCGATGTAAAGATCGCTAAACAGCGCTTCGAATTTATCCTTGGCAAGTATATCGTAATAGTGCTGCAACATATTTACTGTGAGGCTTTTGCCGAAACGGCGCGGACGAATAAAGAAGAAAAACTTGTCCGCCTCTTCTATCATGGGTATAAACCGGGTTTTGTCTACATAATAACAGTCGTCGCGGCGGATTACTGCAAAGTTCATCATGCCGTATGGGATACGTTTCCTGTCCGGTGCTATATATTTTTCCATAACTTATACCTTATTTTAGGAACTTTCTTTGAACATAAACAAAGGTACGGGCTTTTTGTTACTTCTCCAAACAAACATTCCATAACTTCTCGCTATCTTTGCACTCTATTAAACAAACATCACCACCATTATGGAATTGAAGCATGGATATTACCATCTGATTGCGATACTTGTAGTTGCTATCTGGGGATTGACTTTCATATCAACCAAAGTATTGATTAATCACGGACTGACCCCACAGGAGATATTCTTTTATCGTTTTTTCATTGCTTATCTGGGTATTTGGGTGATTTCTCCCAAACGTCTGTTTGCGGGTAATTGGAAAGACGAACTTTGGTTAATGGCAGGAGGTTTCTTCGGTGGTTCACTCTATTTCTTTACAGAGAATACAGCTTTGGGGATCACACAAGCATCCAATGTCGCTTTCATCATTTGCACAGCTCCCCTGCTTACTACCATTCTTTCCCTTCTCTTTTATAAGAGTGAAAAAGCCACCAAAGGTTTGATTTATGGTTCCATATTAGCTTTAATCGGGGTGGGACTGGTGGTCTTTAACGGTAGTTTTGTACTCAAATTATCTCCGGTAGGGGATTTGCTTACTTTGCTTGCCGCCCTGTCGTGGGCATTTTATAGTTTGGTGATAAAGAAAATGACAGGGCGTTACCCCACAGTATTTATCACCCGCAAAATATTCTTTTATGGAGTATTAACCATACTTCCCGCCTTTCTTCTTCATCCGTTACAACCTGATTTCGATGTACTTTTAAAATCGGTTGTATTATCTAATCTCTTATTTTTGGCCGTCCTGGCATCCTTGGTTTGTTATGTCCTCTGGAATGTGGTATTGAAACAGTTGGGAACCGTTAGAGCTTCTAATTATATCTATCTCAATCCGTTGGTGACTATGGTAGCTTCGGTTATCATTCTCCACGAAAAAATCACGTGGATTACATTATTGGGAGCAGGTTGCATTATTTTTGGAGTCTATCAGGCAGAAAAGAAATAAGAAAGAATTTCTTATTTGCATATAGAAAAAATTCTTTCTTATTTCAGTTTGAATGACAGATCTGTTTTATATCTTATTTAGCGAGTAATTGGAGAATTTTATTACTAACATCGCTGTTTTCCTGAACACCGCCAAAAAGCTTGGATTGTGGACCGTATGCAAACAGTGGAACCATGATTGGTGTATGTCCTTTAGATACAAACATTGCTTTCATTTTGCCTTCTTTTATGTTTCCGTCACGTAAAGCTAATGCTCCGGTTTCATGATCAGCTGAAATAATCACTAATGTATTTCCATCTTTTTCTGCAAATCTGATAGCAGCTTCTACCGCCTTATCAAAGTCCAATACTTCACGGACAACTGCCGAATAATCATTGCTGTGCGCACTTTTATCTATTCGGGCACCTTCTACCATTAAGAAGAAACCGTTAGTACTCCTGCTCGAAAGATAGTCAATAGCCATTTGGGTGGTAGACGGAAGGAAATCTCCCCGGTTTTCGTTTACAGAAGCTGTTTTGCTTTTTGTGGGTAAGTATCCCAGTTTTTTAGATTTCTTGATGGCTTTGTCATTCGGTTCTTCTATGATGGTAAACTCTTTTTTGATTTCCTTTTGAACGTTTGGTGCTTGTTTTTCAAATAGTTCATAACTACCGGCAGAAAAGAATGTCAGCTTACTGTTAGGAAGATCTGCCCAAATTTCTTTAGACATTCCACGTTCCGGTTGGTGAGCAAAGAAAGCAGCAGGAGTGGCTCCGTCGAGATTGTCAGTGGTTACGATTCCTGAAATGTAGCCATAGCCGGATAACTTCTCCGGTAAGTTGGGAATAACTTGGTTATTTTCATCCATTCCGAGTGCTCCGTTTTTAGTTTTTTTTCCGGTTGAGTAAGCAGTTCCGGAAGCAGCTGAATCTGTTGTAAACTTGTTGGCGGATTGCGTTCTGACGAAACCGCATGTTTTTAAATTAGTGATAGTAAGCTGTCCTTGATTGGCATACATTCCTGAACAGATATGTGTCAGTCCCATGCCGTCACCTATCATTAAGATGACATTCTTCACCGGTTTGTCGGTAGCATCCATGTCAAATGAAGGAGCATACGAACTTTGTGGATTTTCGTTCTTAAAATCTCCTTTGACGATTTCTTGTGCTGATAGATTATAGCAAAAGAATAAGGAGAGAATAAATAAGTGAGTTTTAAATTTTACATTCATGGCTAATATGTTTTAATTAGAAGTAAGTAATTCGGATATGTTAACTGTATTGTATGGCTTTTCTCCAAATGCGGCATAATATTCTAATTGCATCCTCTTGGCATTATCTTGTCGGAATACATGCCAGCATCTTTCGTTTACCGGAATCACAGGCTCGTGTAACATGACAAACTTGTAAGTAGCCTTCGAACCGGCTAGTGACTTTTCTAATTGTTGTAGCCCTTCCGGATTCCGATCCCATGGATCATAACACACAAATAATACATCATCAAGAGTAGTAGTGTAATTGGCTGACTGTAAGGATGGATGTCCTGCCAACCTTGCCATATTGGGTAAGTATACTTTTTCAAAAGCTTCTTTAGCCCCTGGCCCTGTGATATCATGATTACCTTTAGTCATAATGAAAGGTACTTTCAGATTCATTTTGTTGACAGCTTTAAAGGCACTGTTAGCCATCTGTATTGCTTTTTGTGGAGAACCGGCCAATCCTTCTGACAAGTCCCCCATTTGCAGAACGGCTTTTATTGACGACTGGTGTTTTTGAACTTGCCCGCTGATTATCCGGGAAAATTCCGGCCATGTATTTTTCGTGAATACTGAATATTCTTTGGTAACTTGGCGCAGATCATCCGGTTTGGTGGATAACCATTCCATATCGTGATCTTCCAATAAATCATAGTGTATATCTCCCAACAAGAGAAATGAAACTTCTTTTTCATTTTGCTCTTGGGAGTATGATTGCAGAGAAGTCAAAAGCGATAAAAGGACAAATAATATTTTATTCATATTCTGTTATTTATTCATTTCAAAAGAAGGGGGTACACTGTCTGCCGCCCAATTCTTATTGGGAGTGTTTCCCATTGTAAATTCCAGTTTGCCACCATTCATCAGTTCTTTATGTTCGAACCAGGATTGGTTCCAATCTTTGCCATTTAATTTGGCTGATTGGATATATTTATTTGTCGGCGAATAGTTGTGCGCAATGACTTCGAATGATTTGCCGGCTCCTGTTTCAATAACTGCTCTTTCGAACATAGGAGTTCCGATGACATAAATAGGCAAACCAGGAGTAATAGGATAGAAACCTAGCATGGAGAAGACTACAAATGCTGACATTCCTCCGCCATCTTCGTCGCCCGGGAGTCCCATCAGGTCATTTCTAAACCATTCATCGAGCAATGTCCTTACTCTTTTTTGAGTTCTCCAGGGCTCTCCTATATAGTTGTACAGATAAGGAATGTGCATACTGGGTTCATTAGCCATTGAAAATTGACCTACATTACCCGTATGATCCGGTAATTGTGCATAAAATACATATTTGGCTTCGCCCAATGGGGTGTTATACATCGTTTCAAGATTATTTCTGAATGCTTCTTTCCCTCCCATCAGTTCAATTAAATCAGCAATATTATGGGGAACATCCCATCGGTATATCCAACCGTTATTCTCGCCGTATGCTTCACGAGCACCTAATCCACCGGCAGTGGCATAATCAAAGGGTTCTATGAATTCGCCTTTTGCATTTTTGGGATGGAAGAATTTTGTTTCAGGATTGAAAATATTCCGATAGTTTTTACTCCCTTGTAGAAAGTAGTTATAGTCTTTCTCATACCCAAGTTGTTTGGCTATTTGTGCCAGACACCATTCATCGTAAGACGTACCTAGAGTGACGGCTACCGGTTGGCGTTTTTCAAATGGGTGTACTTCGTCAGCTGTTTCTTGTTCTCCCGGTGCCAATGCCGGTAAATATCCGTTTTCCCAATAGAATTTTGTGATTTCACCTCCCTTTATGCCTGACCACGGGGCTAACGTTTTTTCTGTAATACCAAGTTTGCAGGCTTCGTAAGCAGCTGATAAATCAAAGTTACGGATTCCTTTTATATATGAATCAATAACAGTGGCTACACCGTGATTGGAATTCATTCTACGGCTGTCTCCCGTAACTTCAGGAAATGTAGGCATCCAGTTATGTTCCATTTGCTGTGCCATTCTGATAAAAGACTGAATCATGTCAGCTTCCATTTGTGGTTCGATGATAACACGTAAGGGGTGGACTGCTCTATACGTGTCCCAAATCCAATCGTCGGTATAAAATGGGACAGAATCTTTGTGGATACTATTGTCGAAAGCACTGTAATAGCGGTTGTCTTCCGAAAGGCAAATCATCCGTTCGTAAGTCCGGTAGAGGGAAGTATAGAATATTGCTTTTGCATTTTCGTCTATTCCTTCCACTTTGATTTTATTTAATGTTTGATTCCAGATGTTTTTGGCAATGTTCATCTGGTTTTCCACATCATAATCTTTTATTTCCCGCTGTAGGTTGGCTTTTGCTTGCTTTTCATCAATGAAGGAAATGCCGTAGCGAACTTTGATTGTTTTTATATCTGTTGAATATAAGAGAGCGATACCCACGTTCTTGCCTTTTATGGCAGTGTGGCTGTGATTTATTTCTTCTTTGCTGACAGTCATCGTTTTTTCCGGCAGTGCGGAAGTCTCCATATAAACATATACTTTGGTTTGATGATCTATGTTCTGATAGCCGGAAATGGTATTCTCCGTAGTTTTAAGCTCACCATTGGTGGTACTAAGTATTAAATATGGAGCATCGTTTTTCCGGAAACTTAGTTCATAGATTCCTGCCTGGTGGGAAGGAGCGAATTTAGTGGAAACCTCTTCTTCTTCAAAATAGGAAGAATAGGAATAGGGTTTTATCACTTCATTATCATAACAATAGTAATATACCGGTTGTAATCCGCTCTCTGCTCCCTGATAGAAAGACAGGCTGAATGCAGACTTTCCCCGATGCGAGGTGACAATGACCGGTAAGCCTTTTATTTTATCAGAGGTGTAATCTGCTCTTTCCGGATAGATGCGGAGCATACTATTGGGAAGATGGACAGTTGGGTAAGTAGGAACTAACAAATGACTGATATTCCCCATATAGGGATTTACATAGTCAACTGGAGTTAACACTACCTCTTGCTTATTGCTGCATCCATTGACGATTAAAATCATTAACAGTACTAACGGAATGAATTTTCTCTTGTACATAAACAGATTTTTTTATTTTTCGATGGTTTTAATTAGATTTGCTGTAAATATATAGTATTTTGATTAATGAAAACTTAATGTAACCTTAAAATCTATCTTCTACAAATATTTTTTTTGTAAAGTTTCGCCATTAAGAGAATATTAATCACCATAAAATATCTTTGGTTCATCTTTAATGCATTAATCAATACTGTATTTTTTAATTTAATAATTAAGTATTATGAAAAACTAAATACAGTATTAAAACAGGTTATCTCTTACTGGCTATTGGAAGCTACTGTTTAGTTTAGTTCATTAGAGCACCGGAATGAATCTATTTTTAAAGGTGGGGCTGCTCTGAACCGAATCTCTAGGATTTCAGGTTGGCCAAAAGAATCTGATGATTGAAAAAGAGAGAGTTCTGCTGGTTTATATCAAATAGGGACGAAGCGTATAGGCATAAAAAAAGGAGCAACGCCTTGCTCCAACCTTTGTTAACCTTAAATCTAATACTATGAAAAACACATTGCAAAGATACGGACTCTTGGGAAATTAGCAAATTATCCAAGAAAAATAGCATGTTTTATAACACGTTTTAATAGTTTTTCCCTACTTGTTAAGAAATCAGTCCTCCTTATTTCAAGGTATGTAACATTAATTTTGAAAATTGAATCGGAGCATACCGTTGATTCTCTGCCGAAAAACCGTTATCTTTGCAAGGATAATCACATTATGCACTCAATAAAAAAGAAAAGGAGACACCCGTGAACGAAGAAGAGATCGTCCTCACCCCGATGATGAAACAGTTTCTGGATTTGAAGGCAAAACATCCGGATGCAGTGATGCTGTTTCGTTGCGGTGACTTTTATGAAACATATTCTACGGATGCCATCGTTGCAGCCGAAATTTTAGGGATCACACTGACAAAACGTGCCAATGGGAAAGGAAAAACTATCGAGATGGCAGGTTTTCCTCATCATGCCCTTGATACCTACCTTCCGAAACTGGTTCGCGCTGGAAAACGTGTCGCTATCTGCGACCAGCTCGAAGACCCCAAAATGACGAAGAAGCTGGTGAAGCGTGGTATTACCGAATTGGTTACTCCTGGTGTTTCTATCAATGATAATGTTCTGAACTATAAAGAGAATAACTTCCTGGCTGCCGTTCATTTCGGAAAGGCTTCCTGTGGAGTTGCTTTTCTCGATATTTCTACCGGTGAATTCCTTACTGCAGAAGGACCTTTTGATTATATAGACAAACTGTTGAATAACTTTGCCCCTAAGGAAATTCTTTTTGAACGTGGCAAACGCCTGATGTTTGAAGGTAATTTCGGTAACAAGTTCTTTACATTCGAGCTGGACGACTGGGTATTTACAGAAACGACTGCCCGTGAGAAACTGCTGAAACACTTTGAAACGAAGAATCTGAAAGGTTTCGGAGTGGAGCACTTGAAAAACGGTATCATTGCTTCCGGTGCTATCCTGCAGTATCTGACAATGACGCAGCATACGCAGATTGGTCACATCACTTCATTGGCACGTATTGAAGAAGATAAATACGTCCGTCTGGATAAGTTCACGGTGCGTAGCCTTGAGCTGATTGGCAATATGAATGATGGAGGCAGTAGTCTAATCAATGTGATCGACAGAACGATCAGCCCGATGGGAGCGCGTCTGTTGAAACGTTGGATGGTTTTTCCGTTGAAGGATGAGAAGCCGATCAATGAACGCTTGAATGTAGTGGAATATTTCTTCCGCCAACCTGATTTTAAGGAGCTGATTGAAGAACAGTTGCATCTGATAGGTGACCTGGAACGTATTATTTCCAAAGTGGCTGTAGGACGTGTGTCGCCTCGTGAAGTCGTTCAGTTGAAAGTTGCCTTGCAAGCAATTGAGCCGATAAAACAGGCATGTATGGAAGCTGATAATGCGAGCTTGAATCGCATTGGCGAACAGTTGAATCTTTGTATTTCTATTCGTGACCGGATTGCCAAAGAGATTAAAAATGATCCTCCTTTACTGATAAATAAAGGTGGAGTGATTCAGGACGGTGTGAACGCAGACTTGGATGAATTGCGGCAAATCTCCTATTCAGGAAAAGATTATCTGCTAAAGATACAACAGCGGGAGAGCGAAGAGACGGGTATTCCGAGCTTGAAAGTAGCTTATAATAATGTATTCGGTTATTATATCGAAGTCCGTAATGTGCATAAGGATAAGGTTCCACCCGAATGGATTCGCAAACAGACGTTGGTCAACGCAGAGCGTTATATCACGCAGGAACTGAAAGAATACGAAGAGAAGATTTTGGGAGCGGAGGATAAGATTCTGGTTCTGGAAACGCAGCTATATACAGACTTAGTACAGGCATTGATGGAATTTATTCCACAGATACAGATTAATGCGAATCAGATTGCACGTCTGGACTGCTTGTTGTCATTTGCCAATGTGGCCCGTGAGAATCGTTATATCCGTCCGATTATTGAGGATAATGACGTACTGGATATTCGTCAGGGACGTCACCCGGTAATAGAAAAACAACTTCCAATAGGCGAGAAGTATATTGCCAATGATGTAATGCTGGACAGCGATACACAGCAGATTATTATTATTACAGGTCCGAACATGGCCGGTAAGTCGGCACTCTTGCGCCAAACAGCATTGATTACGCTATTGGCTCAAATCGGCTCGTTTGTTCCTGCGGAAAGTGCGCATATCGGTTTAGTTGATAAGATATTTACCCGTGTAGGAGCGAGTGATAATATATCAGTCGGTGAATCTACATTTATGGTAGAGATGAATGAAGCGGCTGATATCCTGAATAATGTTTCTTCCCGGAGTCTGGTATTATTTGACGAATTGGGTCGTGGTACTTCTACTTATGATGGTATTTCCATTGCTTGGGCAATTGTAGAGTATATCCATGAACATCCGAAAGCAAAAGCACGTACATTATTTGCTACGCATTATCATGAATTGAATGAGATGGAGAAATCTTTCAAGCGCATCAAGAATTATAATGTATCGGTGAAAGAAGTTGATAATAAAGTAATCTTCCTTCGTAAACTGGAACGTGGCGGTAGTGAACACTCTTTTGGTATTCATGTGGCAAAGATGGCCGGTATGCCGAAAAGCATTGTGAAACGTGCAAATGAGATATTGAAACAGCTTGAATCTGATAATCGCCAACAGGGCATAGCAGGTAAACCGTTGGCAGAAGTGAGCGAGAATCGTGGAGGTATGCAGTTAAGCTTCTTCCAGTTGGACGATCCGATTCTCTGTCAGATTCGCGATGAGATATTGAATCTTGATGTGAATAATCTTACTCCTATTGAAGCGCTGAATAAACTGAATGATATTAAGAAGATAGTCAGGGGGAAATAATTATTTCCCCTTTGATTTTAGTAACTCCTCCACTTTCCTGTAAAACAATGAAAGGTGATGCCCGTCTACAAATCCGTGATGAATAGTCATGGCGATAGGCATTACTAATTTGCCTTTTTTGATGATTGCTTTCCCAGCATTCAGTAGCGGATAATTGTTGCCGCTTTGTTTTTCCTGTGTCCCAGTGATTGAAGTAAAATATAAATCGGGAGTTGCGCTTAATAGAATCAGCCCATAATCTCCGTTGGCTACCTCTCCGTTTTCGGCTGCATACGGATCTCCATTTTCGGGAATGGAATCAATTATCTTTCGGGCTTCCTGATAAAAGGTCTCGAAATCTTCGTGATAAGGGAAACGTATGGTGAAGAATTTACCGTTTTCTTTTATCTTGATCGGAGATAGAATATCTATTTGGTCATAGAGTACTACACGACCTTCCGGATCAATGCGATAGCGTAATTCTGGAATCTCGTTGGCTGCGCGAAGCACCGCATAAAGGTAATGGAGGAAGAAAGACTGGTGAGCCTCTTTGGCCCGTTTTTTTGCTCCTCCGCATTCTACTTCGGAGGTTATGGATAATTGTGGATTCTGGAAGCGGCGGAAGAAATTGAAATTCTCCTTCCGCTCCCAAGTTTCTATATCTATGATCTGTTTCATTTCTTTTCTACTTTCTTCCGGTTATAGAAGAACATGAAATAGACGCCTATTATGATAAACGGAACGCTTAACCATTGTCCCATATTGAACATCATGCTGTTTTCAAAATCTTCCTGATTTTCTTTTAGGAATTCGATGAAAAAGCGGAAGGTGAAGATATAAGTCAGACAAAGGCCGAAGAAGAAGCCGCGATGCAGTTTCTTACTGTAATTCTTATACAGGTAAATCATGATGAAGAACAGGATAAGATAAGCGATGGCTTCGTAGAGCTGTCCCGGATGACGGGGTTGCATATCTACACGCTCGAAAACGAATGCCCAGGGCACATCAGACGGCTTGCCTATGATTTCGGAGTTCATCAGGTTGGCAAGGCGGATGAAGCAGGCGGTGATTGGAGTAGCTACGGCAATCATATCCAGCACGTCCATATAATGGAGCTTCGTCTTGCGGCAATACAGCCAAAGGGCGATTATCAATCCTAATGTACCGCCGTGGCTGGCAAGTCCTTCATATCCGGTAAATTTCCAGTTTCCGTCCGGCATGAACTTGATGGGAAGAATCATTTCCCAAAAATGAGACAAGTAGTATCCCGGATCATAGAACAGACAGTGTCCCAGGCGGGCACCGATCAGAATACCAAAGAAACAGTAAAAGAAAAGCGGGTCAAACTTCTTTTCCTCTATCTTTTTATCCCGGTACTGGTAGTGAACAACCACATAAGCAAAGAATATTCCTACTGCCCACAGTAATCCGTAATAACGGATAGAAATGCCGAACAGGTTGAATAGTTCGGGATTCGGGTTCCAGTTGATGGATAATAGCATGGTATTCATTCTATATTGGATTAATGTTAATGATTAGATTTTTTGAATTTCTCCGCAACCATCCGGTAGGTTGGTATATTTATTCCCTGTTCTTCGGCTGCTGCAATCATGTCGAAGAGCAATCCCTGTATTTCCGAGTCGTGTCCGCGTGCCAGGTCTTTTTGCATAGAAGCGGTACTTTCGGGGTCAAGCTTGTCAATCACTTTCAGGTTGTAGCTGACTGGGTCTTCGGGAAATTCGACGCCCAGTTTCTTTCCTAAGGCAGCGCTTTCCGTAGAAAGTCCGATAAATGTATCCCGTATCTTTCCCGGTTTCTGCACTTCTCCCATCGGAACGTCGTAGTAAGCACCCGTCACAGCCATTGCGGAGATAAACGACCATTTGATAAACGTATCCCGGTTGATGTCCGGTGACAGGTCTACCTTTATGCCTGCTTCCTGCAAGTCTTGTTGGATGGCTTCCAGCAATCCGGGCTTTACAACTGTGCCGCGATGAGCGCCGTATATCAACCGGAATATCTTTCCCATTTGGGTGATTTCTCCTGTACCGGATACGAAACCTACGATATAGATGCATCCGTCGAGGACAGTGACTTCCGGTACCAACTTTTGTATGCGTGGCCCTGTGCCGTACACATTCAGGATAGGGATGACAACCGTGTCTTTGTGTGCTGCTCTTTTAATCAGTTCTACGATGGAATCGACCGAATAACCTTTCACGCATACAAATATCACATCTGCTTTCCCATTGAATTCTTCAGCGGTAGTTGCCGGAATCCGGAGCGTATGTTCGCCCTTCAAATCCGACTTCAGTTTCAAACCGTTCGTTTGAATCGACTGCAAATGAGCTCCACGGGCAATACAGGTTACATCTTTGCCTGCCAGCGACAAGAATCCTGCGATACTGCCGCCTACACCTCCCGTTCCTGCAATGAGATATTTCATATTGTTAGCGAATTAGTAATTAATAAGTCGTCGGTGGTAACCGATAATCACACGTTGAAACGGAAATGCATGATGTCGCCATCCTGCACCACATATTCTTTTCCTTCCACACCCAGTTTTCCGGCTTCTTTCACAGCTGCTTCCGAGCCGTATTTGATATAATCATCGTATTTGATAACCTCGGCACGGATAAAGCCTTTTTCAAAATCGGTGTGGATCACTCCAGCACATTGAGGAGCTTTCCATCCTTTTTCGTATGTCCAGGCACGTACTTCTTGTACACCGGCAGTGAAATATGTTTCGAGATTCAGGAGTTTATAAGCAGATTTGATAAGACGTGCTACGCCCGATTCTTCCAAGCCTACTTCGGCAAGGAACATTTGACGGTCTTCGTACGTTTCCAGTTCGGCGATGTCCGCTTCTGTTTTGGCTGCGACAATCAGGATTTGAGCATTCTCGTCTTTTACGGCTTCGCGTACCATATCTACGTATTTATTTCCGTTTACTGCGCTTGCTTCATCAACGTTGCAGACATACATTACCGGCTTGCTGGTCAATAAGAACAGTTCGTGAGCAATCTTTTGTTCGTCTTTTGTTTCAAAAGTCACTGTACGTGCAGATTTTCCCTGTTCCAATGCGTCTTTATATTGAACGAGTACATCGTAAGCTAACTTTGCAGCTTTGTCTCCGCCCGTCTGTGCTTGTTTCTGTACTTTCTGGATACGGCTTTCGATGGTTTCCAGGTCTTTCAATTGAAGTTCGTAGTCAATGATTTCTTTGTCGCGGACGGGATTTACGCTTCCGTCTACGTGTGTCACATTGTCGTCATCGAAGCAACGGAGTACGTGGATAATTGCATCTGTCTCACGGATATTGGCAAGGAACTTGTTTCCCAGTCCTTCACCTTTGCTTGCGCCTTTCACCAGTCCGGCGATATCTACGATTTCTACAGTTGTAGGAACAATTCGTTGGGGGTGCACCAATTCAGCGAGTGCGTTCAGACGTTCGTCAGGAACAGTGATTACACCTACATTGGGTTCAATTGTACAGAAAGGGAAATTTGCCGCCTGTGCTTTCGCATTCGACAAACAGTTGAAAAGTGTCGACTTACCCACGTTCGGTAGTCCTACAATACCACATTGCAATGCCATTTATCTATTTCGTTTTTATTTAGTTATCGATAATCTGACTGCAAAGATAGGCATTTTGGCAGAGTTTTAATATTTTGCCTGATATTTCTTATAGAAAATCAGGAATAAAGTAAATCCAATTAGGGCGAATGGTACACCCGCCAGGGACGGATAACGGTATCCACCACTAACAGCCAGTCCGCCTGCATAAGCACCGATGGCATTTCCGAGATTGAATGCAACCTGCACGCAGGCTGCTCCCAGCATTTCTCCTCCTTTTGATACGCGGATAATTAATATCTGCTCCGGACTGGATACAGCGAACAGTCCTGCCGTACAAAGGCACATCAACAGGGCTGCTGCCCATTTATAGGGAGAAAGGAAGAAAATGAGCAATAACATAATACAGATAAGTGCTTGAGCGGCAGTCCCTATTTTTCCGGGGGTGTAGCGGTCGGAGAGACGTCCGCTAATCAGGTTTCCCACTACCATACCGAAGCCGGCAAGGATCATTAAAGGCGTAATGCTTTCTGCGGAGAAGCCGGACACATTGGTAAGCATCGGATTGATGTAGCTATACCAGCAGAATACACCGCCATTACCTAGTGCCGTAGCACCGAGAATCAGCCACGGAGCCGGAGTTCTAAGAAAGCGGAATTGTCCTTTAAAGCCGGTATCTTTTAAGCCTTCTACATGCGGAACCCATCGCCAGATGTAATATAGGATAACAATTCCCCAGATACCGACCAGCAGGAAAGTGGCACGCCAGGAAAGCATGGTACTTAGGGAAGTGCCCAAAGGTACACCAAACAGGTTGGCAATGGTCATTCCTGCAATCATGATGGAGACGGCTTCCGAACCTTTACCCTTGTCGGCTAGTTTCTCTGCAACAATAGAGCCTACTCCGAAGTATGCACCATGAGGCAAGCCGGAGATAAAACGGGCAGCGAGCAACACCCAGCGAGCAACACCCAGTAATTGGGAGCCATAGCCGCACAGATATTACCTATCATAATTAAGGTAACTAATACTAACAGAATATGTTTTAGCGGATATTTGCGAGCCAGTGTCAATACAGGTGCACCGACACAGACGCCTAATGCATAAGCAGAAATGAAATGCCCTGCGGTAGGAATACTAATACCTAAATCTTTTGCCACATCGGGCAAAATTCCCATCATTACAAATTCGGCAATACCTAATCCCAGTGTGCCGAACGCCAATGCAATAAGACTCTTCTTCATACAAAACTTTACCTTAATACCTGTTACCTTTTTACCTTACTATTATTTGCCGCTTATTTGTTTTGGCTGCAAAGGTAAAACAAAATCTTTCAGGGTGAGTTCGATGAGATGGATTTTGATTTAAATCAAATTAGACAATGTTGGTGTAAGCTGATGACGGGAGATTTATGTAGTATATGTAAATTGTAGCCATTTACTTTCTTTCCAATTCTTGCAAATATTTGAAGAATTTGCAAGAATTAGCAAGAAAAGAATGTGATATTGAGAAATGTGTACTTGCTAAGTAATATCATTAATAGACTTATTGTTTCCTTATCCATTCAATGATATCTTTCAAGACTTCCGGATTGATTGTTTCTTCCAACTGCCCGTATTCAGCCAATGTTCCTTTTTCGCAAGTCTGAAACAGATGATTTAAGTTCGGATAGGCTTTGACTGTTACATTTTTGTTTCCATTTCCGGTGATTCTTTCCTGAATGGCAGCAAGATTCATGGCGGCATCCACTTGAATATCCTTTTCTCCGTTCAGAGCCAGAACCGGACATTTTAGTTTCTTCAAATCCTGGCCTGGGTCATATCTCATAAAATGAAGATACCATGGAGAAGTCATCGAACTGATTTGTGCAGATATCTGCTGGATGGTATTTAGGTCTTTCAATTGTTCGGGAGACATTGTTTTTGTGACGTCTGCATACAGTTCTTTCTGCAACTCTTCGGGAGTTTTGTCTGTTTGTTGCAGTATGGCATATCTGTTCCGTATTGAAGGCTTCATCCCTTGCCAGACGGCATCCGGCATTCCCTGGGATTTAGAGATTAGCTCTACCTGCTTCAGCATCAGACTGTCGCCTCTTACACCGGCTCCTGCCAATGAAACGACAAATGCAATGGATAGGTCCTTTTTAGCAACGATGAATGCAATGATTCCTCCTGCGCTATGTCCGATAATTCCGATTTTCTTTGCATTTATTTCTTTTCTGCTGCGCAGATAATTCACCATTGCTTCCGTATCTGTGGCAAAATCCTCATTGGTAGCTGTTGCGTGAGTACCTTGTGAAGCGGCAGTACCCCTGTCATCACATCTAAGTACAGCAATTCCGTTTCGGGTCAGATAATCGGCGATGACAAAGAAAGGTTTGTGTCCCATGATTTCTTCATCCCGGTTCTGCGCACCGCTTCCCGTCACCATTACCACTGCCGGAAACTTAGTTCCTTTTTCGGGAAGAGTCAATGTTCCGGCAAGGTTAATTCCATCGCGTTCATTCCTCACGGTGACTTCTTCACTTCTGTAAGGGAAAGGCGGTTGAGGCTCCTGCGGACGCTTGGGACGGCTGGCTTCTCCCTTTACCAGATTCAACGGAAGGGGCATTCCTTGTGTAAATGTTCCGTTGATTGTGTTATCACTGTTCAGCTTTCCTTTGTACGAAGCATGAATCACAGGTATCTGGATAATTAAAGTAGAATCATTGAAAGAAGTGGTCTGTGTCTTGATACCGTTGGCTCCTTGGTCGGGACTGTCCAGTGTGGTCACATAAGCGCCTTGTTCCGTTTGACTGATGTGGAATACAATAGTCAATGAACCGGTGGGAAGGGAAAGTTTTCCGTGCCAGGTTCCCGAAATTTCTTGGGCGGAAACAGAGGATGAGAAGAACACTCCGGCTAATAGTCCGGTAATGAATAATATAACGATGTAGGTAGCCTTAACTATTTTCATAAGCGAAAAATTAGGTTTAATCTTAATTGTAAATATAAGATATATACAAAGGTAACAATTTTCCTCATTATAAAATAAGACATTACCTAATCTTGTCAGAATCCGGTAATATCTTATTTGGCTGTTCCTGTATACAATAGTTCGTTAAATGTTAATTTAAAATTTAACGAACTATTGTTTATCTTTACCGCCGATTTATTCAGCAAGCCGATGATTATCTCACTATATTGGTCAAGTTCGTTCAGATTCATTTTTTTCAGGATGTAGGAACCCTTAATATAATGAATCGGTTCGACTTGACTTAATATTTTATTGTTAATTCAAAACTTAACGAACTATTGTCATTAAAAAGTGGAATTATAATTGCTTGAGTTATCTATATCAAATTAAGGTAAGTAGCCCTCTATCTTCATCGCAAATCCACCTCCTGGTGCTAAATGAAGCTTATGTATTTTTGTAATATCCTCTGTTACAAAAAAATCTTTCTTATAGTCCGTTGCATTGCGGTCTGCATTGATTCCATCTTTGAAGATTTCTATTTTATATTTTCCTTGCGGTAAAAAAGAGAGATCTAATTTTACATCACGCGATGTCCAGTTTGTGATTCCTCCTACATACCATATGGAATTATTACGCCGGGCAGTTATAATCCATTCACCTACTTCTCCGTCAATAATTCTTGTTTCATTCCATACTGTAGGAATGGAAGCGATAAATTCTGTACATTCTATTTCTTTGTTGTAATGAGTAGGAGAATCGCAAAGCATGTTCAACGGTGAGTCTAAAATCATATAAAGAGCCAACTGGTGGCATCTGGTTCCTTGACTCATAGGTTTGAAATAGCAAGGGTAAAAATCTTTTTTGGTTGCATTCAGCATAGCTCCCTGCGTGTAGTCCATGGGACCGGCTAACTGGCGAATGAAAGGAATGGTAACATCATATTTCATCTGGTCCTTACTGATATCGTTCCATTTCATCTGCTCCAATCCATGTACACCTTCAAAATTCAGTACATTAGGGTAGGTTCGGTTTAGCCCCGCAGGTTTATGTGTCCCATGTAAATCAAGTAATAGTTTGTATTTGGCAGTTACTTGAGCTGCCTGATAATTAAAGGCTGTCATTTTTTGGTCATCCCGGTCCATAAAGTCCACTTTAAAGCCCTTTACTCCCAACTTGGAATAGTACTTGCACACTTGTTCCATATCCCGATGAAAAGCATAATAACCCGCCCAGAGTATAATGCCAACTTTCTTTGTAGCTGCATAATCTATTAAAGCTTTCAAATCAATTTCAGGAACAACGCACATTAAATTCGCTTTACCGTTTTCGGCCCATCCTTCATCTAATATTATATATTCTATATTTTTTGATGCGGCAAAATCAATATAGTATTTGTACGTATCCGTATTTTTCCAAGCACGAAATTCTACATCAGCCAAATTAAGCGCATTCCACCACTCCCAAGCCACCTTTCCCGGTTTTATCCATGAGATATCTGAAATACGGGACGGCTCTGCCAATAAGAAACTCAAGTCTGATGCAGCTAAATCTGTATCCTTTTGAGCTATAGCAATAATTCGCCAAGGAAAGGTTCGCGCTCCATTCACCTCTGCTATATACTGTTCACGTTCCGTAACGAGTAATTGCAGATTATTATGACCACCTTGCTTTACGTACTTTGGATAACGGGCAAAGACTCCCACCATTGTATGTGGATGTATTTGGGAAATATTCATATAGAGTCCCGGATAATTCTCCAGATTGGTCTCAGTAATGCACATTTTTACTCCGGTGCCCGTATCGACCAATAGTGGCAGAAAACTCAGACGTTTAGGGTTATAGCCTGTAAGCGATGTGGTTTCATACACATTTTCAAATGAATTAAAGAATTGTGCTTCTATATTTCCTTCATTTTCCCTAACATAAGGAACTGTGACTTGATAATTATCAGGAAAATGGTACTCTACCGTCTCATTTTTGATGCAGAAAGGTTGTTTGGAGTGATTAATGAAGCGATACGCTATTCCATCGTTGTAGGCTCTAAACTCGATACTGAAATCTCCTTTAAAGCGAAGCACAAGCGACTTATAGTTTTCGGTTATTGAATCTGCACGGTAAAAAGGAGAAACAATATTGCCTTTTTTCTCATAATGATTCGCTTTAATGACTTTGGGTTGTTCTCCCCATGTGTTTCCATTAACGAGTGTCAGTGCTATCGGAGAATTTTCCAATAAAATTTTTCCTTTATTTTGAATTTGGTACTCAATTTTTTCTCCTACATACACATTTGTCTGCAGATTTTCGTCAGGAGATGTAAGAGTGTATTGTTTCTGAGCGAAAATTGAACTTATCGCAGTAAATGTCATGACGCACAACAGATAATATTTCTTCATAATTTATTAATTTCTTTTTTTACAGCTGATTTTAACATATTGTTTTTCAGTATGATCGCTACTTCCATTCTTAAGATATTGACACTCTATTGACATAGTTTTTTCCAATAAGTGCAAAATCCTATCCAATGATTCATCTTTAAAAGTTGCATGACAGATCAGATTTTTACTCATTTCATCCAATTGGAAACTGATGTTATACATTTGACTTAACCGTTTAAAAATATCCTGCAACGGTTCATTGCGGAAAACTAATTCTCCCTGCTTCCATGAACACCATTTTTCAGGATTACCCAAATATAATTGATAATCTTTGTTGCGGTGATTGTAAACGATACGTTCATTCGGATTCATAAGAATTCGACGTTCTTTGGACGAAACACATACACTGCCTGTGACCAATGTAACTTGCGTCAAACTGTCACTATCATAACTATAGACATTAAATTCCGTTCCCAAAGCTTCAATATCAAGACGAGGCGTATGTACAATGAATGGACGTTTTTTATCAGGAGCTATTTGAAAATAGCCCTCACCTTTCAACTCGACATCGCGCTTTTTACCTTCGAAAGGAAGCGGATAACGCAATGTACTACCACCGTTCATCCAAACTACACTACCATCAGGTAACACTGCTTTAGTTCGTGTGCCATATAAGGCATTCAGTTCTTGCCAGACGTGATTTGTCGATTCTTTCTTCTGAAGATATCCCAAATAGAAAGTCGAAAGAAGCAATGGAACAGCTATGAAAGCAGCTATCCGTTGCCAAGTTCTGACGAAAATTTCAAGCCGATTTCTTCTTTGCCTTCCTTTTATTTTCTCTAAGAGTTGTTCCAGCCGGTACTGAGGTTGAATGCTTTCAATATCAAAAGCAGGATGAGAGATATCCCAGATATTCTTCATCTTCAGGAAATAAGCCAAATGCTCCTTGTCCGCATCCATCCAACGAGACAACTCTTTAGATTCATCAACTCCCGCTTCGCCTGACAAACACTTTATAATCAGTTCATCTATGTATTCTTGTTGATCCATTATTTAATCTATTATATTGTTAGATAATTAATAAAATAAGTCACAAAGGCCATAAGTCTTTCAGGTTATCTCTAAGGTATTTCAATACATTTCCAACGCGTACCTCAACGGTTCTTCTTGATACGTTCATTTCTCTTGCGATATCATCATATTTAATAGATTGGAAACGACTCATACGAAACACATCGACAGACTTTTTATCAAATTGTTCCAACAATGTATTTATTTGTGTCTCTAGCTCAGAATAGCTTACATAATGATCTACATCCCAATTGGTTGCAGTAGAACATTCAAGTACATAAGCTATATGACTTTCAACTATTCTACGATGCTTGATTGCATCATAGCAGTCATGCCGTACAGCTCTCAGTAAAAAACTTCTCAAAGAAGTATCAATACTCAATTCTGTTCTTTTCTCCCAAAGTTCCAAAAATATGCTTTGAATAATATCTTCGCATTCGTTTCTGTCTGCAATAAAAGTCCCACAGTATAACAACAGGTCAGAATGGTACTTAATAAAAAGAGTGGAAAAGGCATGTTGATCGTTTTTCCGCATCCGATTGACTAATTCAAAATCATCTATGACATGTTTTTCTTTCATTTGTTATTTAAGGTATTATATATACTGTCCTTATTGCCATGGTCATTGGGGGATAATTTATTAACAAGTATTATCCCCCGAAAATGTTTTTCAGAAATATTCTTTAATCATAAAAAAGTTTCTACATCCCAATCTTCAATCTCTTTTAAATTAACTTCAATGCCGGGCAGAGAAACCACAATGTCAAAGGTATATTGTTTTCCCATTTCAAATGTCATGTTCCCTATTTTTTTTCTATACTGATTTCCGGCAACATCAAATAGTAGAAGCCCGTTTCCCGTACTTGGAAGTAAGACACATTCTCCATAAGAACCTTCTGATGAAACAGAAACAGGGATATCTCCCGCTTCCATTTCTGTCATTTCGGCAGTTCCCAAAGAAAATTTCCCTATTGCCGGCAAATCAGAACAAGTCAGTCTCAACACTTTCAGGTCTTCCGCACTAATACCTTCACCGTTTCTAATATGAAAGATCATTTTCGCAAAAACATGTTTGAATACCACTTTTACCGGTGTGGTTGTACGATACTTGTTTTTAGCATTATTGCTGTAAAGATAATCGCAAAAATCTGATTTTGCTTGATTCCGGACGTCAAGTTGTAGTACATTCTCTTCCAGACTTGGATTCCATGGTGCATAGAGAATAAAATCCACCTTTGTCGCATCTGTCGGATACAAAAAAGCAGGCTCTTCTCCGGAGACCTTTAACATGCCATCCGCCTGAACTTGCATTTTTTTATTGAAAATTTGGTTGATCGAATTCTCTAATGAAAAATCGGCTTTATTCCGTATCATATAAACACCTACCGTTTCACCTTCTTTCCACTTTTCGACTTCATCTTTGTCATAAGAAGTGATAGATGGCTTGAACAAAACGGCAACTTCTGTTTGCTGATGGTTTTCACCGCCTTTATAGATGTCTTCACAAGCTGCCAAGCCGCACAGGCAAAATGACAATATTATCAATTGTTTTATTTTCATAATTCCATATAATTAATTCGGTTTATTTTGCAATTTTCACACAGCGTACCGGCATAGCGTTGGCACGACTATAATAATTATTATCTATTTTGTTTTGGTCTTTTGCAAGCATTACCATATAAGTCTTTAGATTGGAGGAAGACTCTCCGCAATAAATCATTGCCGACTTTGTTGCCCATTGGAAAGTGCCATCGAATTTTAATCTTCCTGCCAAAGGATAGTTACCGAATGCAGTTCCTGCCGAAGCTAGATATTCAGTATACGTAGTCGGCAGATTCTCCCAAGGCGATTTCCCGTTTTTGTAGATGGGAAGCATCCAGCCCGCAGGTGACGGGTCATAAATAGTCTTTTCCTTTGTCTTACTGTTAGGCCAAAAGTCAGCGGCAAGGTCGTTAGAGGCATTTGGATTAGTAGTCACCCAACTATAGGGCTCGCCTTTAGCAGAGATAAATAGCAGAGGATCTTTCAATACACGACGAATAGACTGTCCTTGGTCGTCTCCCCAAATAGCTTCTACTTTAATCTTCGGCTTATTTCCGTTGTGTCCGAACAACTGGATATCCGCGACGGATGCTCCTTCTCCGGGAAATGTGACAGAACTAGTGGGAAATGGGGTATTTCTACCTCCCTGATAAAAGCAACCGACGGAATTAGGATTGTTTGCATCATCAGTCAAGGCGCCTAAATTGCGGTCCATAAAGTAGTAATCTGTCACCCCGTCTCCATTGTTGTCATAGGCATAAGTGTGTTCATCCGGATTGTAATCTGTTACCCAAATATGCCATACCCAACGGGTATCATTACCGATTTTTACTGCAATGACAGCATTTCCTTGCTTGCCGGCAGATGTTCTCACAGTAATCGTACTTTTATCTGCCTGTTGTCCGTCTTTACTTAAAATTACACCTTGCTCAGGAATAAGGTCTTCTGTGTCCATCCACAACAATGATACGCTCAAAGTCCCGGACAAATCCGGATTCCCGCAGTAGGATTCCTGCCGCCAGACTTCGTACGCTTTCAATACGGGAAAAGTAATTTCTCCACCAGGCTTCACCATATAGCAGTTGGGCAATGAAGGCAAATCTACAAGTTTTGAAGCAATCTGATAACTGTAAGCTTTACCAGGTTCAAACTGTTTATTAGCGGGAGAATATTCATGTTCCGAATTTCCGGCTTTTATAATAAAAGACAGTTCCTGTAGAGGCTGAGAAGGTATGTAAGCTCTGAAATTCTTTTTCCGTTCTTCATCGAAATCTATATTTCCCATAGATGTCTCTTCATCTGCAAGCTTCATTTTATCAGGTGTACCAATTTGAGCGAGATTAAACGTACAGGCGGGTATTACATTTTTCATCTCTATATTTTTCCCACCGCCCGAAGTCAGCTTGACGTCCACCAACGTCAGTTGATGTTTAAATAATAATTGCACTGTTCCGGAAGATGAGGCCAAGTCTACTGTTTTTGCCAGCATCAAGTCATACATGGATTTGGAAGCATCATAGTTGATTGCTGTAGGATTAATGTTTTTGGAGTAAGGATAATAAGCATAAAAATCGAGAACTTCTCCATTCTTCGGAAAATAGACAGGAGTTCCTTCCATTATCCATTCTCCGTCTTTAAGTGTTAATTTTCGATTGTCTATGTAATTACCTTGAGATTGAAGCGCTGTTGAATTACCCGGTAAATGCGATACCGCAAAGACACCAACCGCATCTCCTTCATTAAAAAAGGTCTTAAAGCTGTCGTCAGTAGTCACACGTGTGTTTTTGTCATTGTCTACAGCCAAAACAAATTGTATCTGCTCCCCGCCTGAAGGAGAGGTCTCTGCGAGTTCTGTTTCCTGCTGACAGGAAAACAAGGAAAGAATTCCTATACAATAATAGCAAATTTTTTTCATACATTGTTTTTTTAAGTAATATGCAAAGGCTCTTAAGGCATAAAATAAACTATTCTTGTTTAAAGGGCGATTTAAAAAGAAAATTCCACATCATTCTTATATTGTTTTTTAGATTTTAAAAAAATATGATTATCAACGTGTGTGATTACAATTTGGAATCGCCTTATAAATACATTGGCAAACTGTATAAAATAAACTAATCTTATTATTAGAATTTGCTAACAATTAAATCTTTAAAGAAACATGTCAAAAGAATTATTAAACAGCAAAAACTGGAATAAACTGAAGAAAACTGCTCAGCAGTGGTGGGCGACTTTTTGTTTTCCAGTTATCATGTTGCTCTGCTTTTCTCTGCCGGCATTGGCACAGGAGAAGCAAACAATCACATTACAAGTGAAAGACACATCCATTTCGGAAGTATTGAACATGGTTGAAAAGCAAAGCCAATATAGCTTCTTGTACAACAAGAATGAAGTTGACGTAAGCAAGACTGTTACTCTCTCATTAAAGAAAGCTTCGATGAAAGAAACTTTAAATAAGCTCTTTGCCCATAGCAACATTACGTATGAGTTTGACCGAAACTATGTTATTTTGAAAAAAGTCAAAAAGACCGTTAGTAGAAAGACAGTCAAAGGACGTATCACTGATAAACACGGTGAACCCATGGCTGGAGCAACCATAGCCGATAAAGACGGAAAGACTGGAGTGATCTCCGACATGGACGGAAACTATATGATAACAGTTTCGGCCGGAAGTGTTCTATCTTATCAGTTCATCGGATATGAGACGACGGAAGTTAAAGTGGATGATTATAAGAATGTTATTGATGTCATTTTGATAGAGGCAGCCCAAGGATTAGACGAGGTGGTCGTTATCGGGTACGGCACAGCACAGAAAAAGGACTTGACCGGTTCTGTAAGTTCTGTCATGGGTAGCAGGATCACCGATCGAAAGGTTGCACAGTTGTCTACAGCACTGCAAGGTGCCATGTCGGGAGTCACTGTTACTCGTACCAACAATGCTCCTGGAGCACAAAGTGCGATACGCATTCGTGGTATCACTACGATTGGCGAAAGCAGCCCATTGGTGATAGTGGATGGTGTGCCTGCCGATAACATTAATGATATCAATCCCAACGACGTGGAAAGTATCACTGCACTGAAAGATGCTGCTTCAGCTGCTATTTATGGCTCCAGAGCTGCTTCAGGCGTTATTATTGTAACAACCAAACGAGCCAAGACTAACCAACTCTCTTTGGAATATTCTTATGAATTCGGGATAGATAAACCTACCGCCAGACCGGATTTTGTAGATGTACAACGCTTCATGGAAATGACTAATGAGCTACGTTGGAACGATGCTGGTAATGGAAGCGACGAGTATCCTACATACGCTGCTACAACGATAGATAATTACATGGAGTATAACCGCGAAAATCCAGACAAATATCCCAATACGAATTGGAGAAACGTCTTGCTAAAGAACAAAGCTACCAAACAGACACACTCTTTCAGCATCGCAGGAGGAACGGAACATATACGAACCAAAGCCACTTTCGGATATGACTATGCTGACGGTTTGTACAACAACCGTGATTATGAGCGTTTCACTGTTCGTATGAATAATGATATAAAAATCAACAAATATATTTCTGCGGCATTTGATATCAGTGTAAAGAGATCCAGCTATACCAAGCCAACATACGATCCTATGGATGCCAGTAACTTGTTCCCTCAGGTTTATGCCGCTACTTGGAGCGACGGACGTATAGCCGATGGAAAATCAGGAGATAATCCCTATGCAAAGTTACATTATGGCGGTAACAAAAAAGAGTATTACAATCAGGTCAGTGGGAAAATAGCTTTGTATCTGACTCCGGTCAAGGGATTGAAATTATCAGCCGTGTTATCTCCCATTTATAACGATTCACGTACAAAGGAGTTCAGAAAGCGTATCGAATACTTTAGTGCAGAGAATCCGAATGAACTGATTGGCGCCATTACAGACTATGGTTCTACACAGCTAAGTGAATCAAGAGGCAATAAGCAAAGCATTACCAAACAGTTGTTCGCCAATTATGACTGTACGCTTGGTAATCACACATTAACTTTACTTCTGGGGTATGAAGACAATACCTATAAAACGGAAGACCTCAAGGCTTCCCGCGATCATTTTGAATTGACACAATACCCCTATCTTGACAGAGGTTCAAGTGACTATCAGTTCAATAATGGCAATGCCAAGCACACTGCTTACCGATCTACTTTCGGTAGAATTATGTATAATTATAACAATCGGTATTTGCTTCAGGCTAACCTGCGTAGTGACAGTTCCTCCCGCTTCGACAAGAAACATCGTATCGGATATTTTCCTTCCATATCCGGCGGGTGGGTCATCAGCGAAGAACCATTCTTTAAGGATCTCCATATCAAACCGCTGTCTTTTCTGAAATTCCGTGCGTCTTATGGCTTGTTGGGTAATGACCGTGTCGGAGAATACCCTTATTTGCCTTTACTGGCTTATAGTGACCAATTATTTTATGAAGGTAATAATGTTACTTCCTATCTTACTGCCGCACAGTGGCAATACGCCATCCGCAATATATCATGGGAAACAACAAAAACATTTGGATTAGGACTTGATGTAGCCTTATTGGACGGACGTTTGCGGTTGACTGCAGACTATTACTACAAGATAACTAAGGATATGATTTTGGATGTAGATATACCGGATTATGTAGGATATGACAACCCTCAACAGAATACCGGCAAGATGAAAACAACCGGTTTTGAAATTGAAATGAGCTGGAATGATCATATCAATGACTTTCATTACGGAATATCTGCCAATCTAAGCGATTATCGTTCTAAAATGGGTTACCTTGGGGGAAATCAATTTTTAGGAGACCGAATAAAGAGAATGGGTAGCTATTTCAACGAATGGTACGGATATCGTACAGATGGTATTTTCCAAACATCGGAAGAAATTGCGAATACTCCAGTGATGAATAATAATGTGAAACCGGGTGATATCAAGTATCTGAAAGCCGATCCAACCGATAATTCACCGATCTCTCCGGACAGAGACAGAGTATTATTGGGTAATTCACAACCCCGTTTTTTATATGGCGCCACTTTAAATGCCGATTACAAGGGTTTTGATTTGAATATTAGCATGCAAGGAATAGGAAAACAATTGCAATGCAAAAAAACGGAAATGGTTCAGCCGTTGCGTAACAATTTCGGTGCTATTCCCCGACTGATTGATGGCAAATATTGGAGCAATTACAATACTCCCGAACAAAATGCAGAAGCAAAGTACCCCCGCCTTACATCCACTCAATCAGGCCACAACTATGCAATGTCCGATTTTTGGCTGTTCAATGGCGCCTATTTCCGCTTGAAAAATATCACTGTCGGTTATACCGTCCCCAAGCATTTGACAGAGAAATTGAGTATTAAGAGTCTGCGCATCTATCTTAGTGCCAACGATATTCTGTGCTTCAGCAAATATCCGAAAGGATGGGATCCGGAGAACAGTTCGGACGTAATCGGTGGTACGGATAATAAAGATTTCTATCCTATTACCAGATCCATACTTGGAGGTATTAACATTAAATTTTAAAACTGAATAATATGAAAAAGGTTTATCATATTCTTTTTATCTTTACAACAGTATGTCTATGGAGCAGTTGTGCCAATTTAGATTTAGATCCGTTGGACACAGGATCAAGAGATTCCTGGTATAGTTCGGAAGATGAAATCCAACGTTCTATCGGCGGGCTATATCGTACTGTGTTCTTCACGTTAAATGGAAATGAAAGTACAATAGATTATTCACCGTGGAGTGATGATAACCAGTCTAGAGCCAGTTTGAATTTTATAACAGGTGGAACAATTAATGGAGAATCAGATCAGGTAAAGAAACGTTGGCAGAATGGATACAAGGCTATCGCACGCGCCAATATTCTGTTAGAAAAACTTGAGGATGCAAACAGTGTAGGCATCTCGGAAGAAAAAAAGCAATTGTACAGGGCACAAACTCTTTTTGTCCGTGCCACCCAATATGCCATACTTACTTCTCTCTTCGGAGATGTAGTTTATATAGACAAAGAGATCAGTATTGATGAAGCGTTTGAAATGGGGCGAACTGATCGGGAAGAGGTAATGGAAAACGTGTACAAAGATTTGGATGAAGCAGCGCATTATCTGCCCGAGACTTACGGCACTCAACGGGAATTTGCAACCAAAGGAGCCGCTTATGCCATTAAAGCCCGTTACGCATTGTATAATGAAGATTGGGAACTTGCGGCACAAGCAGCAAAAAAATGTATGGATTTACAGATATATGAACTTCATCCGGACTTCGAGGAGTTGTTTATAGCTTCTACACACCATGCGAAGGAGAATATTCTTTCTTGGCCTCGTTCGGTAGAACTAAAAAACTACTTGGACGTAGGTGCAGCCATGTCGTATTGCCCTAGAAACCGTGGCGGATATGCTTCCGAATATCCCTCTTGGGAACTATTCTGCTCTTTTCTTTGTACAGACGGGCTTCCCATTGATGAATCACCATTGTTTGACCCACAAAATCCTTTCAAGAATCGCGATCCGCGCTGCACTGCCACAATCGTAGAATTTGGAACTGAACATGTAGGTGTAATATATAATCCTAATCCTAACATCAGCAGGGTCTGGAGTGCTATTGCCGGAAAAGAAATTACCAATCTTGATTGCAAAACCGGAAGCCAATATGCTTCTTACAACGGTTTGCTCAGGAAAAAAGGAGTGGATGAACTATGGATTAATGACGGAACATTCAAGGTAGACCCCGATTTTGTGTTTATTCGTTATGGAGAAGTGCTGCTGACCTATGCCGAAGCGAAGATTGAGGCCAATGACATTGACCAGTCTGTGTTGGATGCCATCAATCAGGTTAGAGCTCGGGCTTACAAAAAAGACTACGCGGCTGCAACAGGATACCCCAAAGTCACTACCCAAGATCGGGACAAGTTGCGCCAAATAGTACGAATTGAGCGACGTATGGAGCTGGCTTTTGAAGGTAGTATAAGGTATATGGACATTATCCGATGGAAGCTGGCAGAGAAAGTCTTGAATTTACCAAACTATGGGTTGCTTGACAAGGATGAACTGATAAATAAAGTTGTCAACAAAAATAAATGGTTTTTCCCATATACACCAGAAATCGATGAAGACGGAATTGCAGATTTCACCCCTATGTACAATGAAGGGCTTATCAAGATAATTGTTCAACGTAATTTTGACACAGCGAAGAATTATCTTTGGCCAATACCCTCACAGGAGATTATTACAAACCCGAATTTGGGACAAAATGATAACTATTAACAGCCAAAGAGACATGAAAAAAAGACAAATGATTGCACGCTTAGTATTTCTAATAGGGCTATTCTTGTTTCCTAACGCAATGACAAGTTGTAGCAAGGAGGAATACAAAACTTACCATCACCATGAGAAGCAGCCTTCTGATGAAAATGACGACCCGGACAAGAAAGATGAAATTCCTTCAAAGATGTCCAGTGGTAACTATCAATTACTAACCAGCCAGCCCGGACAGGTAATTGAAGGATTGGGATTTGAAATTCAATCCGATAATTATAGTGAACGATATGAAAATGATGACCCTGAATTCGGAGTTCCTTGGGATTTAGCACCGGCCGAACGTACGCGTTTGGCAAAGGAAATGCTGTCCGGATTTCGTTACATGCGTGTAGCTATGGGAATTTGGTTCAGAGGAATCAGTGATGACCGGAAAAACTTTCAGGAACGTTTTCCCGGACAAGTAAACAGCTTGTTGCAACTGATGAATGATGCCGGTGTGGAAGGAATCTCTATGGAGTATTGGTCTCCAGCTCCTTATTGGAAAAATAACAACAGTCTGAATAACGGTACCTTAAAGGACTACAACGATGATAATTTTCTGGAGGAATTTACCGATGCTTTGGTTAAAGACGCGAAATACATGAAAGAACAGGGATTTAAGATCTCTTCATGGGGGTTGCAAAATGAATCACAATACTCTAACCCCACTTATCCACACTGCCACTATACCGAAGATCAATTGGTGAAGGTATTTGGAATGGCCGCTCCAAAGATTCGCGCATTAGATAATACAATAGAGATAATCTATGACACCAATAGTGGAAATGCGGGAACGTATGGTGAGAAATTGTGGAAGGAAAATCCACAATTATTGCAATATGTAGATGCTTGGGTATACCACCGTATAGGGGATAACTCGGACAATGTGATGAAGCGTCGTGAGAATTATCTGGCAAACAATCAGGGCAAGCCTATTTATCAGAATGAATTTGAATACTTTAGAGAACAAGTTAAAGATTATACACGTGAGTGGCGAATGGTAAACACAGCACAATCCATTATGAATTGGATGACTTTTATCCAGTCGCCGAAATGGTATTGGCTGCATGCGTTGAAACCGATAAGTGAGATAGACAGGGAAGGATTTGGTTTGGGCGTTTACCGTCCGAGTGCTGAAAACAGAGGACTTGATTATCCCAATTTAAAGCACGGGCATTTCACTTATGAATGGTCTAACTACAATGCTATTGCCGGTTTCCTGAAATATATGCCTTGGGATTCAAGGCGATATAATATAAAGGAGGATGAGGAGCGGAGTAATAACCGCGTTATGGCATGGAAAAAACCGGATGGTAAATATGTAATAGCCGTTACCAACCGTTCTGACGAATGGTTTGAATTTAAAATTACCTTGGATAAAGAACGTTCTTTTAATGGGCACCGATATAATAAAGAAGGGGTAAATTTGGATTTGGGAAGACAAACAGATAGTTCTATCCTTTCGGCCAAGGTGAAACCGTGGAGTATTGATTTCTGGGTAGAAGAATAGGTCAATCATAGTTTTTAATAGGTTTTATTTTTGATTTGGTGGATGTATGTGTCCAGTATATTGTTATGTATAGTTTCAGCACACTGGATATACATGTCCACCATTTGATTTTGTAATATGTAATAATATAGTAATGAATAAATATCTTATCAAAGGCAACCTGTTGTTGCTGTTTGTCGTTCTTGTTTCCTGCCGTCCGCAGAACTCCGTGACAGACTCCCACAAACCCTGTTATAGCGGGATTTACCCGCACCTTGCATATTATAATAATGAAGGAGAGTGTGGCACAGGAGCAATCGTTCCATGGCAAAACAGGTTATGGGTTGTTACTTACGGGCCTCATTTACCATGGGGGTCCAGTGACAAACTTTATGAAATCACAGACACACTTGGAGTTCGCGCACGTGCAGAAAGTGTGGGAGGGACCTCTGCCAACCGATTAATTCATAGCGAAAGCAACCAACTTTTTATAGGTCCTTACGCTATAGACAGTAACCGTAATGTACGTGTTATCTCATATAAAGAAGCGCAAGGCCGTTACACCGGCGTTGCACGTCATTTATCTAATCCGGCGGAGAAAGTGTATATCGCTACTATGGAGGAAGGATTCTATGAAATAGATGTAAATACACTAAAGGCGAATACCCTTTATCCGGATGTGAACGGAGGAATGCATGATGACACAGATATTAATCCGACTAATGACTTGCTCCCCGGCGCACATGGTAAGGGGTTGTATAGTGGACAAGGAGTATTGGTTTTCTCTAACAACGGAGAAGCAACCCACGAAGCACTGGAGAAATTTAACATACCTGCAGGATGTTTGGCGGAATGGAACGGAAAAGACTGGAAAGTAATACGCCGTAATCAGTTTACAGAAGTAACAGGCCCAGGTGGAATTTACGGTAATCCACATCCGGAAACAGATCCGGTTTGGGCTACAGGCTGGGATTATAAATCATTACTTCTTGCTCTACGGGAAAAAGGAGAATGGAGATTCTTTCGGCTTCCTAAAGCAAGCAATTCTTATGACGGTGCACACGGCTGGAACACAGAATGGCCACGTATCCGGAATATAGGAACAAAGGATAATCCGGATTATTTGATGACAATGCATGGTATGTTTTGGCATTTTCCCGAAACATTTTGTATAAATAATACGTCCGGGATATTCCCGCGTTCATCTTACTTGAAAGTAGTCGGTGATTTTACTCGTTGGCATGACCGTATTGTGTTCGGATGTGACGATACGGCACAGAAAGATTTTTTGAACAAGCGAAAGATAAAAGGAAATATTGGTGGTCCCGGTCAGTCTAATTCCAATTTGTGGTTTGTCTCACCGGAACGTATTGATCAATTGGGGCCTACAAATGCATCCGGTTCTGTTTGGATGAACGACACTGTAGTTGCCGGACAAACGAGTGATCCGTTTTTGTTTAATGGTTGGGATAACAGATGTGTATGGGTTCGTAATGATAGCAAAGATAAAGTTTGCCTGACTTTTGAGGTAGATGTGCAAGGAAATGGACAGTGGACTGTGTTATGCTCTAAGAGTATAGACCCGAAGAGCTCTTCTTTAGTAACTTTTACTCCGAAAGATAAAGGAGAGTGGATTCGTATATCTACAGATAAGACGTCTGTTATAAGCGCCACTTTTGTTTTTGCGATGAACGAGAAAAGAACTATATCTTCCGCTGCCATTTTTGAGGGCATCACCCGAGTGAACGAAAAGCCCGTTTCGGAAGGGACGTTATATTGCCTGGGTGATAATCGTCGTTGCCTGGGCATTTTAGCGAGAACGTCAGAAGGGGAAAAATACTATGAACTTTCTGGAGACATGAAACTGGAAAATAAAAATGACATAAAGACTGTAGAATATATCCGAAGAAATTTTGAAATAAATGCCGGAGAAATGGTTGTATCAGACGGATCCGTCCTGATTATAGATGACAAGGAACGTCGCTGGAGATTGCCGTTGGGCAAGAATGAGTTTACCACTCTGACAAAGCAAAACAAATTGAGAATTTGTCGGGAAGTGGCAACAGAACGTGACTTGTTCAATTGCCATGGCACATTTTATGAATTACCAGCTGAAAATGCGGACGGCTTTGCAAAAATCCGACCGATATCTTCCCACAAATTACGAATTAACGACTATGCTTCTTATCGTGGCTTATTGATTCTGTCAGGTATGAATGCCAATGATTGCGGCAATAAACGCATGGTGGTGTCTGACGATAAAAAACTCACGCTTTGGGCTGGAACCATTGACGACCTGTGGGAGCTGGGAAAACCGGTGGGAAGCGGTGGACCATGGGTAGATGCACAAATTGAGGCAGACGAGTATTCCGATCCCTACTTGATAGGATTTTATGATGAGCGTATTCTGAATATTTCTCACAAATCTTTCCAACCGGTCAGATTTTACGTAGAAATGGACCCGACAGGGGATGGTCATTGGATGGAGTACAAGCATTTTGATATTGCGCCCGGTGAGTCATTCATACACCATTTCCCTCCAGCTGTCCAGGCACGCTGGATTAGATTCAGGACAGATAGTAAATGTGTTGCAACGACATGGCTCGAATATAAATAAAATGGAAATACAGTAATGAATAAAAATTATATTATAGGTCTATTTACATTGGGAATAATTAATGCTAACGCCCAAACATTTGACGAATGGCAGAATCCGGAAGTAAACGCTGTTAACCGAACGTTTATGCATACCAATTATTTTGCATACGAATCAGAGGAAACAGCTTTACTAGGTCATAAAGAGAAGTCTGTTAATTATATGAGTTTGAATGGACTTTGGAAATTCAACTGGGTAAAAGATGCAACTTCTCGTCCTGTCGACTTTTGGAAAACGGACTTTAACGACAAGGGCTGGCAGGAGTTAAAAGTACCTGGAGTATGGGAACTGAACGGCTACGGAGTCCCGATTTATGTTAATCACGGTTATGCCTGGCGGAACCAGTTTCAAAACAACCCTCCGCAATTGCCTGTTGAGAATAATCATATAGGTTCCTATCGCCGTGAATTCATTATTCCAACTTCTTGGAAAGGAAAAGACATCATCGCTCATTTCGGTTCTGTCACTTCTAATATGTATTTATGGGTAAATGGAAAGTATGTAGGATATAGTGAAGACAGTAAGCTGGAAGCGGAATTCGACCTTACTCCTTTCCTCAAACCTGGACAAAAGAATCTGATTGCCTTTCAAGTATTCCGCTGGTGTGACGGATCGTATCTGGAAGACCAGGATTTTTTCCGCTATAGCGGTGTAGGGCGCGATTGCTATCTGTACGCCCGCAACAAGAAACGTATTAATGACATTCGTGTGACTCCGGATTTGGATAGTAACTATGAGGACGGCGCTTTGCATGTGTCAATCAGCCTGAAGGGCAATGGTACCGTTAATCTGGATTTACAAGATATAGCCGGACGGACTGTAGCAAAGGGAATAGTAAAAGGAAGCAATACTGTTGTAATGAATGTAGAGAATCCTCGGAAATGGACAGCAGAAACGCCTTATCTCTATACGTTGCTTGCGACTTTGCAAGAGAATAATGAAGTGATCCCCGTGAAAGTCGGTTTCCGCAAAATAGAACAGAAGAACGGGCAGATTTTGATCAATGGCAAGCCGGTATTATTCAAGGGGGTCAATCGTCACGAATTAGACCCGGACGACGGGGCTGTGGTGTCACAGGAACGAATGATACAGGATATACAGATAATGAAGAAATTTAATATTAATGCTGTACGTACCTGTCATTATCCGGATGCAAATTTATGGTACGATTTGTGTGATAAATACGGGCTTTATGTAGTGGCTGAGGCTAATATAGAGTCCCATGGGATGGATTATAGAGGAAATGGAACATTAGCCAAACGTGCGGACTATAAGAAGGCTCATTTAGAAAGAAACCAACGCAATGTACAACGTGGATTTAATCATCCTTGTATCATCTTCTGGTCATTAGGAAACGAAGCGGGTTTCGGACCGAATTTTGAAGCTGCGTATCGTTGGATAAAGGCGGAAGACACAAGTCGTCCCGTGCAATACGAACAAGCAGACGGAAATGAATTTACAGATGTGTATTGCCCGATGTATGCAGATTATGCTCAAATGGAAAAATACGCTAAACGTAGTGGTTTGCTAAAACCGATGATTCAGTGTGAATATGCTCATGCCATGGGTAATTCAATGGGAGGGTTTAAAGAATATTGGGAACTTATCCGTAAACACCCTCATTTACAAGGTGGATTTATATGGGATTTTGCAGATCAGTCCTGCCATTGGAAAAACAAAGAAGGAGAGGGTATTTATGGCTATGGGGGTGACTTTAGCAAATACGATGCTTCAGATAATAATTTCTGTGACAATGGCTTGGTCAGCCCTGATCGTGCGCCTAATCCTCACATGCATGAAGTCGGGTATTTTTATCAAAACATATGGACTACTCTAAGCAATGTAACCAAAGGTGAAATCAACATTCATAACGAAAACTTCTTTCGAGACCTCTCTGCCTATTATATGGAATGGGCTGTATTGGCGGATGGCGAAACTGTGCGTACAGGATTTGTAGAAACATTGAATGTCGCTCCCGGACAGAAAGCAAAAGTCACATTGGACTTAGGCGATAGTAAATGTGGAGAACGGTTACTCAATGTGGCTTATCGTTTGAAGAAACGGGAAGGTCTGCTTCCGGCCGGACATATTGTCGCTAAAGATCAGCTTGTACTGAATGCATATAAGGCTCCTGCTCTGGAATTGAAAAATGTAGAGACTGTCAATACAATAATTGAAGTTCCACAAATCCGGGATAACGACAGGAATTATCTGCATATAAACGGTGACAACTTTCATTTGGAGTTCAGCAAACATACAGGGTATCTGACTCGTTATGAAGTAGCAGGTCTGGAATTGATGGATGAGGGTGCTGCATTAACCCCTAACTTTTGGCGTGCCCCTACTGACAACGATATGGGAGCTAATCTACATCGCAAACTTTCAGTATGGAAGAACCCTGGTATAAAGCTTGATTCTTTGAAATGGGAAACAAGAAATGAGCAGGTAATGATATATGCCGATTACGAGATGAAGAATGTCTCTGCCCGACTAAATCTTACTTATGTCATCAATAATCAGGGAGCTTTAAAGGTATCACAAAGGATGTCGGTCAATCCGCAAAGTAAGACTCCACCATTATTTCGTTTTGGTATGCAAATGCAAATGCCGGAAGATTTTGAAATGATTGAATATTATGGCCGTGGTCCTATTGAAAATTATTGTGACCGGAATCATAGTAGTGACTTGGGAATCTATCATCAATGTGTTACAGAGCAGCCTTATCCTTATATTCGTCCGCAAGAAACCGGGACAAAAACAGACATTCGTTGGTGGAAGCAACTAAATGTAGCAGGACGAGGTTTGCAAATTGTAGCCGGGGCTCCGTTCTCGGCCTCTGCCCTTCATTATACGATAGAGTCTTTAGATGATGGATGGAGTAAAGACCAAAGGCATTTCCCCGAGGTGAGAAAGGCCGACCTGACTAATCTTTGTATTGATAAAATACAAATGGGATTAGGATGTGTAAACAGCTGGGGTGGGTGGCCGTTGTCACAATATCATGTAAAATATATGGATTATGAATTCTCATTTGTTCTTACTCCTGTGGATAATGCCTTTTAGGATGAACGGACAATATAATTAATGATAATCAATACTATTTTAAGAGCATAAAGGCAGCCGAGCCTATGCTCTTAATTAACATAATATGTAAGCAATAATGAAAAATTTTATTTTGTTTGTCTTCTTTTTATTCTTCCTGCCAGGTATATATGCACAAAGTGATTTTCCTAAAAATGCCAGCGAAGATAAAGAGAAAATAATGAGTGATTTATATTGGGAAATCTGGAATGACAGTGTTCAAGCGTGTATAGATAGAGATATAGAAGAATATCGAAAAGCGAACGCCACAATTGAATTGCCGGAAGTAAACGAGGGAACAGAAGTGAAAATCGAACAAGTGTCACATGATTTCATATTCGGAGCCAGTATATTTAACTTCAATCAGTTAGGAACGGAAGAGCATAATCAGAAATACAAAGATTTGTTTGGTATTTTGTTTAATCGAGCTACTATTCCTTTTTATTGGAAAGCGTTTGAAACAGAGCCGGATCGATTGCGGTTCAAAGAAGAGTATTGGGATACAGAAATATATTGGAACCAACAGGGTGACCCTAAATCAAAACCACATTGGCGACGTCCGGCTACAGATCCTATTGTCGATTTTTGTATCGCCAAAGGGATAGCAATCCATGGACATCCGTTAGTCTGGGGACTTCGGAAAGCACATTTCCCCAATTGGATACTTAAAAAATATTTAACAGGAAAGGAACGTGAAGAATTTAACAAGCTCGTGACTGCATACGTCGAATCTGATGATTATTATTTTGGAGAGGAGAAATACAATGATAATTATCAAAAAATATCTCCAGATGAATTACAAACCAAATTACCGCGGTTCTCCAGAAAATTAGAAGAACTGTTTAAGAAACGTATGCAGGAAATTGCCAGACATTATGGCGGGCGTATCGGCAGTTGGGATGTCGTGAATGAGAGTGCGGTAGATTATGCTAAAGGTAAGATGCATCCAAATAGTAAGCTTTGTTTGAGTTCCCGTTATGGCATTATGCCGGGGGACTATACTTATAACAGTTTCAAACAAGCTTCATCACTTTTCCCGGATGGGGTGCAACTAAATATAAATGATTATTGGACAGGACCGGAATATGCTTCCCAAGTTAGGGATTTAATAAAACGGGGAGCCAAAATTGATGTAATTGGTTCTCAAATGCATTTGTTCGACCCACAACAATGCTTGGATATTGCTGCGGGTAAACATATTCAGTCTCCTCAACAAGTGAGAAGTGTCATAAATCGTTTGGCAGCGACAGGACTGCCTGTTCATTTGAGTGAAATAACCATCACTTCTCCTAACAACAATAAACGTGGACAGAAAATACAGGCTGTAATTACCCGGAATTTGTATCGACTGTGGTTTAGCCTTGAGCCAATGATGGGCATCACATGGTGGAACGTAGTCGACGGATGTGGAGCAGTGGATGAGACCGGTGTTTCCGGGCTATTCACCAAAGACATGATACCCAAACAAGCGTATCATGCTTTGAATGAATTGATCAATCACGAGTGGAAGACTAAAGGAGTGATAAAAGTTGACAGCTGTAGACAAATAAAATTTCGTGGTTTCAGAGGAAATTATGTTATTTCATGGATTGACGAGTCTGGTAATGTCCTAACTAAAGAATATTATTTAAAGTAAATCATTAATGTGAATTGGTAGTTAAATGTAAATCGAAACCTAACTTTTAACTACTGATTCGTATCTAATCATAAAAAACAAAAACTATCAGTGTTATGTCAGATTGTAGAACGGAGTACTTGGTAACAAGAAATAAGCAGTTTCTCTGCATGACAATCTTTTTTCTTTTTCTATCAAGTCACAAACTGTAAGTGTAGCCGATTTTTGGGGTGATCTCCAAGCCGCAGTGAGCCTTACTTTTGACGATGGTATCCAAGAGCATTATACTTTAGTACCCCCCCCCATTTGAATCGGTATGCACTTCGAGGCACATTCGGGATAAATGGCAAATATATGGGCGATATTGATGATCATTTTGCTCCTCGACTCACTTCCATAAGAAAATATAGGCACTAACTGAATTTGCCAAATGAACGAAGAAAAAACTACCACCAAATTTGAAGAAGAACCGAAACATTTTGCTCTTTATGGTGCAAGTGAATCAGGGCGTGATTATAATACGGTTGATATGAGCCGTTTGCGTATGTATAATGAATACCTTGCTCCCTATCGTGCCGCTGTTGATGCAGGTGCAGGCAGTATTATGAGTTCCTTTAATGTTGTGGATGCTATCCCGGCTACTGCCAACAGATGGTTGCTGACTGATTTGCTTCGAAATGAGTGGGATTTCGAGGATTATTGATGACAGATTATTATGCGTTGGGCAAGATGGATGCCCACGGAGTTGCTCCTTTGAAAGAAGCCGCTGCGCGTGCTTTGCTGGCGGGTACGGATATGGATATGGTTTCCTGTGGTTTCCTGAATACGTTGGAAGAGTCTATAGCGGAAGGAAAAGTGGCAGAAGAACAGATTAATGCTGCGTGTAGGCGTGTGCTGGAAACAAAGTATAAATTGGGCTTGTTTGTCGACCCATATAAATATTGTGATACGTTGCGTGGTGAAAACGAGCTGTATACGACCGCTCATCGTGCTGTGGCACGAGAGATTGCTGTCGAAACGTTTGTTCTACTGAAAAATACGGATAATCTTCTTCCTTTGAAGAAGAAAGGTAGGATTGCTTTGATTGGGCCGATGGCAGTCTCCCTCTTTTACCTGTAGGCTGTTCTGTGGTGAGATACCGGAAATAGGCATCATCTCTAAATCGACTGATTACATGAAATCCCATTTCAAGTACACCATCTACAAATGTGGATTTGGAGAAGTAGGCATCCGCAACCACATAGTTTGTCAGTCGCAGAAGTCTTTCTTTGCGGGTACGTAGCACATGTAAATACCAGTCTATTAATGTGTATTTGACTTGCTCCAGTGTTTTTGCCGGTGGTGTTTGAACAGCCTCCAAATGGAAGCAGGTATGAAGGTCCATATCAATGAGACCAATGCCGGAGATTTCCAAACAACGTTTAGCCATCCTGGCACAACCCGACCAAAAACGCCCAAGGTAGGGAGTACATTTACCCGATTTGCTGATATAGCTCGGATCGAAAGCAATCGCAACACGATTACCTATCTGAGATCCTGCCAAGTTGGCATTAAAGGACAGCCAGTCGAACCTGCGACCAAACTGCTGACGATAGCGTTGTTCACCAAAGCGACCATAACGACCCAGTTGAAGGAAATTAATCCGACCCGGGATAATCAAATGTAAAAGTAACACTTCAAGCATAAACTTCTCACGCCATTTGTTTATCTTTACCGCCGATTTAAGCAGCACACTATTTATTAGCTCCAAATATTGGTCAAGTTCGTTCAGATTCATGATTATTAAAGATGTCGAAAACCTTAATATAATGAATCGGTAGGACTTGACCTACTTTTTATTTGTTAATTCAAAACTTAACGAACTATTGTGTATACTATTACAGTTTTTATTGTTAAGCACAACCTCTATTCCAAACTATATAGCCTCCCTTAAAAAACGATGATTCTTAAAAAAGGAATATTTAATCATCGGAGAAGGACATAAATCGCAGTTTGGTAAAGAAAAGCCGGAAAATGCCATGCATTTGTAATTACGTGATTCTCTATTTTCGCTGTTTTGAGAATATACTAATCGAATTGTGATAGATTCTTGATTCTTTTTGTTATTTGGAGAGTAGATACCTGAATAACCAATCATTTTATTATTTTCTCTTTTCCAATATATTATGATAAACTAGGGAGAAAATATTTCTTAATAGTCCATTTTTATCTTCTTCACCGGGGAACGATAGCTTCCTCGGTGAGGAACAAGTCGATGCACACCGAGGAACACTTCGTTGGTTTTAAGGCAATGAACGGTTCCTGAATAGAGAAAGATGTATATCTTGTTTGGCTTTATGCAATATTAGACTGTTTTTTGTATGCTCATGCGTTTATTTATACAGTTTATTTTCTAGTTTGCTACTTTCTAACTGGCTATTTTCCTGTAGAATATTAAAAGTAGAACATTGACAGGCCTATGCTATCATTTCGAGTTAATTCATCACACGCATTTTCATACCTTATTTCTCTGGAATAGTTGCAGGATGGACATTTCTCCCCATTATTAAACATTTGTTCTACATAAATAAATAAGTGGTGGCTAAATTTGCATCGTTATTAACTACATAATATTATGAAAAAGATAATCTATCTAGTTCCTACGTTGTCTTTAGTAGGTTGTACCTCACAGCGCGTAGAAGAAAAGCCGAATGTGATTGTGATTCTTGCCGATGATCTGGGATTTGGTGATGTCAGCGCTTACGGCTCTACTACGATTCATACTCCGAATATCGACAGTCTGGCTCATGGCGGAGTTTGTTTCATGAACGGATATGCCACTTCGGCAACTTCCACTCCCAGTCGTTACGCTTTGATGACCGGAATGTATCCGTGGAAAAATAAGGATGCAAAAATCCTGCCGGGAGATGCTCCTCTTATCATTAATGAAAATCAGTTTACCTTGCCGAAGATGATGCAGCAATGCGGTTATGTGACCGGAGCTATCGGAAAGTGGCACTTGGGGATGGGAGACGGCAATGTCAACTGGAACGAAACCGTCAAACCGGGTGCCAAAGAAATCGGTTTCGACTATTCTTGCCTGATTGCAGCAACCAACGACCGTGTCCCGACGGTTTACGTGGAAAACGGCGATGTAGTAGGACTCGATCCGGCTGACCCCATCGAAGTAAGTTACGAGCATAATTTTGAAGGCGAACCGACTGCCATCTCTCATCCGGAGATGCTGAAAATGCAGTGGGCACACGGACACAATAACTCTATAGTAAACGGAATTCCCCGTATCGGATATATGAAAGGCGGACAGAAAGCCCGTTGGAAAGACGAGGATATGGCCGACTATTTTGTAGATAAGGTAAAGAACTTTGTTACTGAACACAAAGGTGCTCCTTTCTTCCTGTATTATGGCTTACACGAACCTCACGTACCTCGTGCTCCCCACCAGCGATTTGTGGGCAAAACAACGATGGGGTCTCGTGGCGATGCCATCGTTGAGGCAGACTGGTGTGTCGGCGAACTGCTTGCCCACTTGAAGAAAGAAGGCTTGTTGGAAAAGACACTGATTATCTTCTCCAGCGATAACGGGCCGGTTCTGAATGACGGTTACAAAGACGGTGCTCCCGAACTGGCAGGCGATCATCTTCCTGCAGGAGGTCTGCGCGGAGGTAAATATAGTTTGTTCGACGGTGGTACGCATATTCCTCTGTTTGTTTATTGGAAAGGAAAGATTCAGCCGGTCGTATCCGATGCACTGGTTTGTCAGGTAGATATTCTCGCTTCTCTGGGTTCGATGATACATGCCGATTTGCCGGAAGGTTTGGATAGTCGGAACTATCTGGATGCTTTCTTCGGAAAAGAGCAGACTGCCCGCAAGGATGTAGTGCTGGAAGCGCAAGGACGTATGGCTTATCGTTCGGGCGACTGGATTATGATGCCTCCTTATAAAGGTTCCGAACGAAACCTGACCGGAAATGAATTGGGTAATCTGGGTGAATACGGATTATTTAATGTAAAAGCCGACCGGACTCAACAACAGAATATGGCGGCACAACGGCCCGAACTTCTGGACTCCCTGAAGCAGAATTTCTTTGCTGAAGTGGACGGTTATTATCGCAGCGAAGTAGAAGAAGAACCATTAAAATAAGGTCAAATGTTTATTCTGAACATAAATCCCGTTGATAAAACAATCGTTCTATTCTACCGGGATTTATTTCTTTACCTTTGTTCTGTTCGATGTCGGACAATTAACCTTGAAGTATGTATATGAAAATGAAAGCTTTTTTAATGTTTGTATTGCTGTTCTTATGTTCGATGGGAACAAAGGCGCAGGATTTGGGGGCGAACTATAATGAAAATATAGATTACCCGATTACGGAAATAGAGATGTTGAAACAGTCGAAAGTGAGTTGGGTGAGAGGATTTGTCAATATCCCCAATCTGTTTCTTCAGAATGAAAACGGGAAGATTGTTGGTGTGAAAGAAAATGCCATCAGGACACATATTCCTACATTGAAATTTATTCAGGCCAAGAAAGCGTTGGGCGACCGTGTGAAATTCATCTTGAGTCTGAAAATACCTTTTGAATTATATACCGATACGGTTCCCAAAGTAGGAACTAAGGAGATGGAGTACATATTTCAGGCAACGGAAATATTACTGAAAACCTATGATATGGCGAAGAATATTGAAATACTTGTCATGGGTAACGAGCCGGAATGGGAGAATGCATTGGATACCGATCTCTGTCATGCGGATGGTGAAGATTATCGGGCATTTCTGAATGAGTTTGCCAATCGGCTGACTACCTGGAAACAGGCTAATGGCTGGACATTTGATATTTATGCCGGAGCATTGAACCGTGTTTCCGAGTTGCCGAAGAGCGAAACGGTACCTGCAGTAGTCTCTGTGGTTAATAACAATCCTAATGTTGTAGGGCTCGACTTGCACGTTCACGCATTGAAAATCAACCAGGCGGAAGATGATTTCCGTATTATCCGCGATAAATATGGTGTAACAAAGAAACTGATTTGCACGGAATTCTCTATGGTGCGTGCTTTAAATCCTCATGTGGCGGATGCACTGGGAGAATGGGGAACCAAGCATGGTTATACGGCCGGGATGAAAATTTACGAATACCTTAATCTGATAGCCGAAAAAGCTAACGCCGGTACACCGGTGAGTGCAACCGAGTTCAAGAGCCTTTTTGAGAGTTATTCCTGGTATCCGAAGAATTGGTATAAGACTTTTTATGAAGTATTCAAGAAATATGATACGTATGCCATTACCGGACGTTTTAGTGTGGTTCCCGGTGGAGCGAGAGCTGTTTACGATGCGAAGACTGAAATGTGGGAACTTGGAGGAATTTATTTTTCCCGTTATTTAGGACTGGATGCAGACGGATTCTACAATCCCAATCCATTGTTATATCCTGATTTTATTGCTGCCCGGGATGGATTGGCAGTTTCCAGCCTTGTCGGAGGACAACGGGAATTGTTCATAAGTTGGGGTAATGGAGCCGATAAAACAGGTATATTGTCAGTAACAGATGAGGAGGGAACAGAGGTGGTGCGTCGATCGCTTGATTCGGAGAATGACTATACATTGGTTGAAAATCTTGCTCCCGGAACGACTTATCATGTAGCATTGCTGAAATCGGATGATGCCGTGTTGTGGAAGGATGATGTTAAGACCAAGTCTGTAACAGGAAAGTTTCCTTTGTTGAAATATCAACAAGTGGATGGATATATGTTGGTACAACTATTAAATTTGCCGGATGATGTCTCATCTTATAAAGTAAAGCTGGATGGACAGGAAATCAATATAGTGAATAAGAACCTGAACGGACAAATACTTACCGCTGAAGTGACTTATAAGGATGGATCGGTAGAAATATTGTCGACAACTATTAGAAAGTAATTATCTTAAATTTATTCGCTTATGAAAGTAATATATGTAGTGTTGGTATGTTTGTTGACTTTCACCTCTTGTGCGGAGACGGAATATGCCGAAAACGGGGTTGATAAGAAGAATATAACAGGATATACCGAAGTTGGGTTTTATAGTTTGGATGGAATTTGTACTTTTACAGAGCAGGAACAACTTCAGGCTGCAATTAATCCTAAACGGTTGACTTATCGCCTGCAAAATTCGGATCAAAGCAAATACATTCATGTGAAGTTTGACGGGAAGCCCACGGCTGTTGGTCAAAAGATAAAGACTGAATTCTCATTCCAAGGAGTTTCTTTCCTCAAAGAAGGGATGGAGATGGAAGTAGTTCGTATAGATGGAGATAAAGTTTGGTTGTCAGGAGATAACGTCGGTATAGTAATCCCTGTTTTTAATAATTAAAAGAAAGATATTATGAAAAGATACATTCCTATTGTAGCGTCATTAATGGTGTTTTCGTTGATATCATGTGATGAAGTCATGGATCTGACACAGCCGGAAAAGGCTGAAGTTACCTATTCCAATATTACCTTGTCGCTTTATCAGACAGGCAAATATGATTTATATCTGGATGAGCCGGAATACCAATATAACATTATGGTGGAGAAAAGCCATTGCGAAAAAGAAGCAAAGGCGAAATTGGCTGTTGTCGATGCCAAAGAGTTTGGTGAAGAATATCACCTCTTACCTGTGGAATATTATGATCTGGATGGGAGTAATTTTAATTTTAAGGGGGACGATGTCCTGCGTATGGTAAATTTGCGCTTCCATGATTTAGGTACGCTTGACGGATCAAAGAAATACGTTCTCGGTTTGAAACTGGTTTCCGACGATCTTGCAGTCAATCAAGAGAAAAGTACAATGACTTTCTTCCTGCAACAGAAACAGGGAGAAATCGACAACCCTTATACCGTGGCGACAACGAACGACTTGATAACTCTCGGAGAGAAACTCAAAGATGGTAAGACGATCTATGCCAAGATAGAGAATGATATTGATTTGCAAGGTGTAGACTGGCAACCGATAGAGACTTCGGTTTCCAAACAACTTGTATTGGATGGAGGCGGACATACGATTCGTAATCTGAAAGTAAATACTTCCTCTTCTGTTAATCAGGGATTCTTTGGATTGTTGGTTGGTAAGTGTTCCAATATAAACTTTGAAAATGCGCAGATTACAGCCAATACAAAGATGGCAGGCATCCTTGCCGGACAGGTGGGAGCTGCTACTTCTCCGGGTATTGTGGAGAATGTTCGGGTATCCGGTACGATTTCTTTAACTTCGGGAACGGGAGCGACTGCCTGGGATAACGGTCAGGCTGGTGGTATCTGTGCAAGACTTCATGGTGCAGATAGTAAAATTCATCAGTGTACATCGGCAACGGATATTACTGCCGTATGGTGCGCCGGCGGTATTTGTGGGGAAACGAGAGGCGGAGCAACGATCTCTCAATGCTCTTCCACTGGGGATATTGTGACTGAATCATGTGTAGGAGGCATCGTTGGACGTATGTTATATTCTATCGTTACGCAGTGTTATTCTTCAGGTCTTGCACAAGCTTTCCCGATGAAAGTGGCGAATCCTGCGGGTGGTATTGCCGGATTTGTAGATCCTAGTCCGACAGCTGTGATCTCTTATTGTTATTCCGATTGCGAGATTTCCGCTCAAAATCAGGTAGGCGGTATTATGGGATTTGCTAACAAGGCGACAGGAATCACCGTAACACATTGTGTGGCTTGGAACCGGAAATTATTCTCTAACGGTGCACCTAAGTCGGGAAGAATTTGCGGACGCTTTAACAAAAATGAGGCTAATAATTGCTATGCGAATCCGAATATGGAATGTCGTTTTTCTGCCAATACGCCTGCTATCGTAGATGAACAAATACCCAACTACGCAGCACAAAACTTTGGTGCCGACCGTTACAATGGTCTTTCTACGATGAGCACCCCGATAGATGCTGCCAAGGCTCTTTCCTGGGATGAATCAATATGGAATCTCGCAGGGGAGAAACCCGGTTTGGTTTGGATGTTAGATTGAAATTTTGTAGATGAGATAAAGATCAGATATAGAATAAAATAGGTATGAAAAAACATAAAATGACAAAAAGACTTATTCTCGCATTAGGAATCATTGGTTTGTCTGTCACTGGGGTACGGGCTGATTCGGTTAATGAGAAGGAGATCACTTATGCCGATCCTACAATTTATGTGGAAAACGGAAAGTATTACCTCACCGGCACACGCAATCAGGAACCACAGGGCTTTGCTATCCTCGAATCGACCGATCTGGAGCATTGGACAGTGCCTGATGGCAGTTCCCTGCAACTGATTCTGCGGAAAGGAGATCGAACGTATGGTGAAAAAGGCTTCTGGGCACCTCAATACTTTAAGGATAAAAGAACTTATTATTTCACTTATACCGCTAATGAGCAAACAGTAATTGCTTCCTCAAAATCGGTATTCGGACCTTTCCGGCAGAAGGAAGTCAAGCCGATAGACGCTTCCGCTAAGAATATAGACTCTTTCCTATTTAAGGATGATGATGGGAAGTACTACCTATATCATGTCCGCTTTAATAAAGGTAATTACCTTTGGGTAGCCGAGTTTGACATAAAGAAAGGAAGTATCAAACCGGAAACATTGAAACAATGTATGGACTGTACGGAGCCTTGGGAAAAGACTCCGAACTATAAGTCTGCACCGGTGATGGAAGGACCGACTGTTATGAAGTGGGACGGGGTATATTACCTCTTCTATTCTGCCAATCATTTTATGAATATCGACTATTCGGTAGGTTATGCCACTGCTTCTTCCCCTTTCGGTCCGTGGAAAAAGCATCCGAACAGTCCGATCATTCATCGCAGTCTCGTAGGAGAAAACGGATCAGGACATGGAGATGTATTTAAAGGTCTGGATGGAAAATATTACTATGTTTACCACGTTCATCGTTCAGATTCCACCGTGTCCCCTCGTAAAACACGTATTGTTCCGCTCATCCTGAAGAAAGGAAATGACGGCGTATACAACATCACCGTAGACAAAGAGCATGTCATAAAGCCAATGTGGAAGTGATTTGTTCAGAAATGTAGTAGAGAAATCTATTTTGCACATTTGTACGGGTTTTAAGGAGATTCTTCCCTTTCATTTGAAGATTTTCCCGCTTAATTTGTGCTATGAGATAAAGAATTTGTTAACAGTTAAAAATAATGTTTATGAAAAGGAACAGACTTTATTTTTCTTTCTTCTGTCTTTGTTGCTTTTTGCTTTGTGCGCTGGACGTGCAGGCACAACAAATCTATTGGAAGGGACAAGTGAAGGATGCAGTATCCGGTGAACCGATGATTGGAGTCAGTGTTCGCGTGAAAGGTACGGGAAGCGGTACGATTACTGATTTTGACGGTAATTTTACTGTGAAGGCATCGAAAGGAGACATACTTGTCATTTCTTATGTGGGTTATAAAACTCTGGAACTGGATTTAAAGAATAAAACGACTTTAGGCGTAATCTCTTTGGGAGAAGATACGGAGACACTGGAGGAAGTGGTAGTGGTTGGATACGGCGTACAGAAAAAGGTATCCAGTGTCGGTTCCATTGCCACGGCAAAAGGAGATGATTTATTAAAGATAGGTAGTGTGAACTCCGTTTCCGAAGCTTTGCAAGGGCAGATGCCGGGCGTGGTTGCCATCAATTCCACCTCAAAGCCGGGAGCTGATAAGGCTTCTTTATTGATTCGTGGTAAGTCTACCTGGGGAGAAGCGGATCCACTGGTATTGGTGGACGGTATCGAACGTGACTTCAACGATGTAGATGTGAATGAAATCGAATCTATTTCCGTACTGAAAGATGCTTCGGCAACTGCGGTTTACGGTGTGAAAGGTGCGAATGGGGTGATCCTGCTGACTACCAAACGCGGACTCGAACAGAAACCGGAAATATCATTCACAGCTAACTTTGGTTTTAAACAACCTTCTGCCGCTCCTGAATGGTCTGACTATGTGACCTCTATGAAACAGTATAACAGAGCACAGGCCAATGATGGTAATTGGGGAGCAATGGTTCCCGAATCTACCATTGCCGCATGGGAGAATGCGTATGCTACCGGAAATTACGGCCCGTATAATGATGTCTTTCCCGAAGTGGACTGGTGGAAAGAACTGGTAAAGAATGTAGGTTATGAACAGGCTTATAATCTTAATGTACGTGGTGGTACGAAGAAAATGAGTTATTTCGTATCTTTGGGTTATTTGCATGACGGAGATATTTTTAATACTACCAAACAAGAGGATTTCGATCCTTCCTTCTCTTACCGTCGTTATAACTGGCGTAGTAATTTCGACTTCAATATCACAAGTACTACTAAACTTTCGTTCAATGTGGCCGGTAAGATGGGTTATCAGAACCAACCGTCTTATTATGAGAATGTCGATTCTCCGGATGAACGTTTTTTTAAAACGTTCTTTACGGCTCCAAGTAATGAATTTCCGATTAAATATAGTAATGGAATATGGGGAGACGGGTTAAGTTCCGATCAAAATATAGCCTGTCTGATGAACGAAGGAGGTAGTCGTAATATTAAGCAACATCAAGGTTTCTACGATATAATCTTGAATCAGAAGCTGGACTTTATTACAAAGGGACTGTCATTGAAAGCATCATTGTCTTACACTACTTCTTCTTCATGGACTACCCAGATCATGCCGGGTAAGATTTTAGGTAAAGACGATTTGGTTGCCCAACGTACACATATTCGTATTAATCGTGTGTATGATTACGCCAATCCTATTTATAATGCTGACGGAACAATTACTTATAATTATACCGAGAAACGCTATCCGGATGAAAATGCTCCCGGAGATTTGCCTGTTGGTGGTGTTTATGACGGTTTCAAGGCTTACGGACGTAAACTTTATTACGAATTAGCATTGAATTATAGTCGCCAGTTTGGCGATCACGATGTAAGTGCCTTATTTGTATTTAACCGTAAGATGAACGAATCAACCAATACTGCTAATTCGGGTGTGATGAACTTCCCGGCTTACGAAGAAGACTGGGTAGGCCGTGTCACTTACAACTTCAAAGAGCGTTATCTTGCTGAATTTAACGGTGCCTACACTGGTTCGGAAAAATTTGCTCCGGGACGCCGTTTCGGATTCTTCCCCTCTGCCTCTATTGGTTGGCGTATCAGTGAAGAACCATGGGTAAAGAAATTGACCAAAGGTGTACTGACCAACCTGAAAGTGCGCTATTCGTATGGAGTAGTTGGTAATGATAAAGGTGCTACCCGTTTCAACTATATTCAGAAGTTTGAGCAACTATCTGCCAATGCGCAGTTTGGTAAATATCAGACCAGTAACTGGGGACCTTTATACAAAGAAGGAAAATTGGCCGACCCCGATGCTACCTGGGAAGAATCTATTAAGCAGAATATCGGTATCGAAATAGGTTTGTGGGGTAAACTAAACTTTACTGTGGACTTGTTCGATGAAAAGCGTAATAACATTTTGATGACACGTAATACGATTCCGTCATGGGCCGATAGTGGTATTGCTTTTCCGCAGGTGAATCTGGGTAAGACTAAAAATCACGGTCTTGAACTGGATATTGCTTGGAACGACCGTATTGGAAAGTTTAATTATTACGCGAAGTTTAATTTTGCAACCAGTGAGAACCGTGTTGTCTTTATTGATGACCCGAAGAATCAGAGCGAATATTTGAAAAAAGCCGGAAAGTCAATCGGATATGTGAATAAATACCTGGCAACAGGAAACTTCCAGTCATTGGATGATATTTATAACTCGGCGCAGTCCACTATTGCCAATGGTACACATAATACATTGATTCCGGGAGACTTGTATTACATCGATTATAATGGTGACGGCATGATTGATGCTAAGGATATGGTTCCGATGAAAAACCTGAACTATCCGACTACTACCCTCGGATTTACATTGGGAGGTTCTTACAAAGGAATCGGATTCAATATGTTGTGGTACAGTGCTATGGACGTTTATAAAGAAGCGATTCCTTCCTATTTATGGGATTTCCCGGAAGGTAATATCAAGGCTCAACCAAATACGTTGAATACATGGACAGCCGATGCTCCGATTCAAGGCGGTCCGATTCGCCCCAGTATTCATGTTCAGAGAAGTTATAATTCGGTGGCTAGTACATACACATATACCAACCATGCTTATCTTCGCTTGAAGAACCTGGAAGTGAATTATCAGATTCCGAAGCGTTGGTTGCAGCCTTTACGTCTGACAAAACTGCAAGTATATGTCAACGGTACCAATTTGTTGACGTTCTCGAAAGGTGATTCCCGCCGTGACCCCGAACATTCGGGACAGAATGTTTATCCGGTGGTGAGACGTTATAACATTGGTTTTAGATTAGGATTATGAGACACTTTAAATTTACTGATATGAGAAGACATAAGTTGAATTGGATATGGATCATTCTATTGGGGTTGTTTGTAGGAAGTTGTGAGGACTATCTGGACCGCTCTCCCGATGACGGACTTTCCGAAGATGATGTTTATAAAGATTATAGCAGTTTGTTAGGGTTCATGGACCGCATCTTTCAAAATGATGATATATTAATCTTTACACATGGTATCAACTCTTATTCGAATACATACGTAACGGTAGGTAATTTATCGGATGAATATGCATCCGTTCGCGATAATGATCCGTCGAAGTTTGTCAATGCAGGTAACTGGCTGGAGAATGCCGGTACACGTTTCGAAATAGGAAGTAAAAGTGATGGGAAGAATTTCAAAAGTGCTATTTCTCGTGCTTATACCGGACTTCGTATCGTGAACCGTGTAATTAGCGGAGTAGATCAAGTGAAATCCATCACAGACGACCAAAGGAGAAAACTGTTGGGACAGGCTCATTTTCTGCGTGCCTACTTCTATTTTGAGATTATCAAGCGATATGGCGGAATGCCCATCTTTGACCAGCTTTGGGGAGCATCGGACGACTTTGACTTTCCCCGTAAAACTTATCAGGAATCCAATGCTTGGATGCAGACAGACCTGGATAAAGCCATTGAATATTTACCTATAAGCTGGCCTGACGAGGAACATGGACGGCCTGACAGAGTAAGCGCCATGGCATTAAAAGCGATGACACAGCTTTATGCTGCCAGCCCTTTGATGCAGAACGACTTGAATTCTATTGAAAACAAAGGATATGGAAAAGAGATGGCTGCTGAAGCTGCCCGTAGTGCGCAAAAGGCGATCAATGCTATTGAAAGTCACGAATATTATCGCCTGATGAATCATGACGAATATCGTAGTATTCAGCTAATGCCTAATTCCAATCAATTCGCACAGCCGGAATATTTATGGTTCCTGCGTTGGCATCATGGCAACTGGTCTGCTTTCGTCAGAGCGCAATGGCTGACACAACCATACGATAATAAAACCGGTGCCGAAGGTACTCCTTATAATGCTCCGACACAAAATGCGGTAGATATGTACGAACGTAAGGGAGCCGACGGTAAATACTATCCGATTACTGATCCGCGTTCCGGTTATGATGCGGTAAAGACTACCAATCCTTATTCGGATAGAGACCCTCGCTTCACGAATAATATCCTCGTGCCCGGTGAGCAATGGGGGAAGAATTTACAGGGTGTTCCCTATTATCTGACTACTTATTCGGGTGGTTACTCCGAGAACTTCATTTCTACCAATCAGTTTACGAGAGGCTCTCAACAGACCGGATATATGTGCAAGAAGTTCATTTGGCCGGAAGCAAGTGTGCCTTTGTTTGGTGAAGCTGGTTTCCAATTATATCGTTTGGTGGCTGTGTACATTCGTGTTTCACAAGTTTATCTGGATATGGCAGAGGCTTCATACGAAGCGACAGGTGATCCGGATGCAGTCGTTACGGGTTGTACGATGTCGGCCCGTCAGGCTTTGAATAAAATCCGTGTAAGAGCCGGAATCGGCGAACTACCGGATGGAGTGGATTTTAGAGAAGCTTATCGTCGGGAACGTGGTGTGGAATTGATGTTCGAAGGACACCGCTGGTATGATATCCGCCGTTGGATGATTGCTGAAGACCTGTTTAAGGGTGAATATCCGATCATGGGTGTCAAAGCAACCCCGATCAATCATTCTTATACGGCCGACCAGTTGAAAGTGGAAAAAGCCTGCACTTATAAGTTGACCGACTTTACTTACGAGTATGTTCCGGTGAGGACAGCCGTGCGGACGTTTAACAAGCGTAATTATTGGTATCCGCTACCGATGGATGAAGTGGCGGCTTTGGATAATCTTCAACAGAACCCCGGATGGTGATACCTAAAATAAAGAAAAGTATATGAGAAACAAGATTAGATATATAAGACTGATAGGGCTCATATTTGTCCTTATCGTTGGCTCTAGCCTGACTTTCGCACAGAATAAATCAAAGAGAAAGTCGGCGAAGAAGCCTTTGGTGGAAGTAGTTTCTATTGTTACCGACGAGAAAGGTAGCCCGTTGAAGAATGTTTCTATCATTTGTGGAGAAGGCGCAGTCGTTCTATATACAGATGCAAAGGGACGTTTTCAGACGAAGGTCGAGAATGACGCAACCGTCATGGTGGAGGCTTTGGGATATGAAGATAAAGTGTATAAGCTGACAGGCAGCAATATCGTTCCTGAAAAGATTGTCCTGAAGAAAGAGCCTCTGTTCCTGACCGAAGAATCGTTGGTGAATAGAGCCGATGGTGGCAAGACGTATAAAGGGAATGAAGTAGGCGCAACGAGCGTACTGGAGAACGGACAGTTCGGAACGTTCCCTGATTTGACGCTGACTAATATGCTGCAAGGTAAAATGTTAGGTCTGCAAGTTCGCTCCACAGTCAGCGGATTGGGTAATAATACGCCTGATTTATTTATCCGTGGCCAGCATGGCATGTCGGAGAATACAGCTATTGTTATCATCGATGGTGTGGAACGTCCGGCAGCGGATTTGATTCCTGAAGAAATCGAACGTATCGAGTTGCTGAAAGATGCCACTGCCAAGATTCTTTATGGGGCGCGTGCTGCGAATGGCGTACTTTGGGTGACTACCCGCAGAGGAAAGGCCAACCGCCGCATTTATAACGCAACCGCCGAAGCAGGTGTGGTACAGATGACGCGTACTCCTGATTTTCTGAATTCTTATCAGTATGCTAATCTGTACAATGAAGCGCGTGCAAATGACGGATTGACTCCTTACTATAATCAGAAACAACTGGAAGGATATAAAAACTCCAAAGGAGCCAATGACCTATTGTATCCGAACGTCGATTTGTACGATCAGTTATTGAACAAAAATGCCAACTATCGGAAAGTATCGTTCGATATGACGGGAGGTACCGACAGAGTGCGTTATGCCCTGATTGCCGGATATGTAGGAGGTAGCGGATTTGAAGACGTTACCTATACTCCGCAACTGCACCGTCTGACTCTTCGCGGAAACCTCGACTTCAATGTAACGGATTTCCTGACTATATCCGCAGACGTTGCCGGACGTATGGAAATGCGTAAATGGGGGCAATTGGACTGTGGTCAGGTATTTACGGCCCTGTCTACGCATCGTCCGAATGAATACCCGCTGACTATGTCACCGGAAGAAACCGGACTAGCCAGCTCGGACGGAATTCCTTTGTTTGGCGCAAGTCTGCTGCGTCCGATGAATGCATACGCGGAAACAATGTACGGAGGATATACGGATGAGCGTTATACACGCAGCCAGACCAATATCGGTTTGAAATTCGATCTTGATATGCTGACAAAAGGGTTGAAAGCCGGTGCTTTCCTTTCTTTCGACAACTATGATTACCTGCAACTCTCTTTGAGCAAAGTCTATCCGACGTATGCCATCAAAACATATCGTAACTTTGCCGGTGAGGAACAGATCATGTACACCCAGATGAAGAAAACAGATGTAGCCACTTCACAGAGTCGGAAGTCGACTACCTTACAACAGACATTGGGTTGGAATGCCTTTGCTGCATACGAGAATACATTCAACCAAAAGCATGATGTATCGGCACGGCTGACTTACATGTACTCGAAAACAACGAATCAGGGAGTGACCCAGGACATCATCAATGCAAACTACGCATTGCGCTTAAACTATATGTATGACCGCCGTTATGCTGTGGAAGCCGACATGGCATTGATGGGAAGCAACCGTTTCAAATCGGGAAATAAATACTTCTTCTCGGCAGCGGGCGGCCTTGCCTGGATTCTAAGCAATGAAGATTTCCTGAAAGACAATGAATACGTGAACTTCCTGAAACTGAAAACCAGTGCTGGTATCTTGGGATATGACAGAAGCACCGAACATTTATTGTATGAACGTGCCTGGTCACAAGACGGCAGCTTCCGGTTCGGAACAACGAACAACGGTGCTACGGCTTACTATTCCACTTTTGTCCGTGCAGGCAATCCGAACCTGAAATGGGAAAAGGCAGCAGAATGGAACATCGGTGTGGAAGGCCTGTTCCTGAACAACCGCTTATATACCGAAATAAACTATTTCCGTGAGAAACATACGGACATCATCGGTTCTGTCGATGCCTCTTACGGGGATTATACTGGCAACTTTACCTACCAGGATAACATGGGCTCCGTCTTGAATCATGGTATAGAAGGAATGTTCACTTGGAGCGACCGTATCAACGACTGGTCTTATTCGGTAGGAGCTAATTTCGTATGGTCTAAGAATAAAGTATTGAAATGGAACCAGGTGAAACATGGTGAAGAATACCGTTATACAGTGGGGCGTTCTACCGATGCTATGATGGGACTGGTTGCCGAAGGATTATTTGGCAAAGATGTAGCCATCAACGGACATGCCCCCCAGACGTTTGCCGATTATCAGGAAGGCGACATCGCCTACAAAGACCTGAACGGCGATAAGATCATTGACGGTCGTGACGTAAAGGAACTCGGAAACTCATTCCCACGTACTACATTGGGCATCGATTTCAATGTAAGTTACAAAGGCTGGGGATTGTATCTTCAGGGATATTCCGAACTGGGCGTTCACACTTGGGCAACAAATGCTTATTATTGGAACAATGGAGAAGGTAAATACTCTAAACTGGCATTAGATCGTTATCATCCGGCAAACAATCCGACCGGAAGTTATCCGCGCCTGACAACCACTGCCGGTGAGAACAATTTCCGCAATTCTTCTTTCTGGTTGAAGAATACAAGCTTCTTCCGTATGAAGAATGTTGAATTGAGCTACACGTTCAATCAGTTCTCCCCAAGTTCGGTCGTGAAGAAGATGAAGGTTTTCGCTCGTGGTGCAAATTTGTTTGTGCTTTCTTCCGTGAAAGATTTGGATCCTGAATTGCTGAATGCCGGTGTGACAAACTACCCGGTGACGCGTACTTTTACAGGCGGAGTCTCTTTTGTATTTTAATTTTGAACAATTAATAGATGGCAATATGAAACATATATTAGGAAGTTGCGTTTTAGCAGGTCTGTTTCTCTTTTGTGCTTGTGACGACACATTGGATACAAAGGTGACATGGCAGATCGGAGACTCTGATACCTGGAGAGTGCCGGAACTTGCTCAAGGCGTACTATATAAAGCTTATAATGGCATAGCCAACCGTCCGGATTGTTTTGAAGATAACTTTCTGGATTGTGCTACCGATAATGCAGTGACTAATCTGCGCAGCTCTTCTGTCTATAAATTAAATATGGGTGGGATGACAGCGTTTAACAACCCAATCGGAAACTGGAGTAATGCGTACAACATGCTGAACTATGTAAACTCTTTCCTCGAAAACGGCTTAACCGACCAAGTGCAGTACAACCGCACCGACCCGGAAGTGGACAAGCAAATCAAGCTGCGTCTGGAAGGTGAATCGTATTTCCTGCGTGCATGGTGGCATTTTGAGCTATTGAAGATGTACGGCGGAAAGGCGAAGAATGGAAAAGCGTTGGGTATTCCGTTGGCAGATCATTTTATTTCGCAGGATGAGGCCGCGCAGAACGGTGAATTTCTTCGTCCTACTTATCAGGCAACAGTCGATTTTATCGTCAACGATTTGAATAATGCCATCGAGTTATTGCCGAACGTGTATCAGGGAGATGACTTGGAGTTCGGTAATACACAAATCGGTCGTGCCACGAAAGCGGCGGCAGCTGTTCTGAAAAGTCGTGCGCTTTTATATAGCGCAAGCCCTGCCATGCAGGATGATGACGTGACGAAGATCACCGGCATGGGACAATTCGAAATACTGAACCCTACGGTTTACCAAGCAAAATGGGAAGCGGTAGCCAAAGAGATCAATAAGATTCTGGGCATGGAAGGTTTCGGAACTTATGTTCCTGTTACGGCTTCCTCCATTGCCGATGTTCAGACGGAAAGTTCCGATTATGCTTTCCGCAGATATTTTAATAATAACCTGTTGGAAGGCCTTCATTTCCCGCCGTTCTACTACGGAAGTGCCCGTGCCACTCCTTCTCATAATCTGGTAAAGGCTTTTTATGCGAAGAATGGTTATCCGGCAACCGATGTTCGTTCCGGTGTCGATCTGTCTGATCCTGATTTCGATCTGACGCAGCTTTATGCCGTACTGGATAATCGCTTTGCGCTGAATGTCTACTATCATAGTGCTACATTTGGCGATTCCGGTCAGCCGTTGGATATGTCCGAGGGTGGAAAAGATTCTCCTTCGTTTAGTGAGAATGCTACACGTACGGGTTATTATCTGGCTAAATTCGTTTCCAAGAAATCGGCTATGCTGAATCCGATTCAGACGTTAAACTCGGTTCATTACAATCCTTTGTTACGGAAATCGGAAGTTCTTCTTAACTTTGCCGAAGCTGCCAATGAGGCTTGGGGCAACCCGACGGTGAAAGCCGAAGGATGCCTGTATTCTGCATACGAAATATTGAAAACAATCCGTTCGCAAGCCGGGGGTATCAATTTTGATCTTTATCTGGATGAAATGGCTCAAAGTAAGGACTCGTTCAGAAAGTTGATTCAGAACGAACGTCGCTTGGAATTTACTTTCGAGAATCATCGTTATTTTGATATGCGTCGTTGGGTATTACCGTTGAACGAAGAGGTGGAGGGTGTTGCCGTTACCCGCAATGAAGATGGCACATTCAGCTTCAAAGTACAGAAAGTGGAACAACGGAAATATGAAGTGAAAAACTATTTCATGCCATTACCGTATGCAGAGCTGGAAAAGAATAAGAATCTAATGAATAATCAGGGTTGGGAATAACGTGCTGTTGATATAAATACTTATTTACAATGAAAAGACTAAATATATTATGGATAGGGCTGATAAGCGTTCTGATGACTGCTTGTTATGACGATTATGAAAAGGACTACGATGAGAGTTCTGTGTACTTTGCTTCGCAAAAACCTTTGCGGACACTGGTAGCCGATACAGATATGTCGATAAAGGTAGGAGTGGCTATTGGCGGTAAAAGAGAGGTGCATACCGATGATTGGGCTACATTCGAGATCGATCCGTCTTTATTGGATGGTACGGGCTTGACACTAATGCCGGAAAACTATTATCAGTTGGCTAATCCGAACAAGATGACGATCAGCAACCCGAACCTGGCAATCGCAGATGTGAAAGTGACTTTCTCCGATGCTTTCTATGAAGACAATGCTGCTTTGAACAAGCACTATGCAATCCCTTTCCGGTTGGTCGATCATAATCAGGATGAAATTAGTACTGATGTGAATGGTAATTTGAAGGATTACAGTATTGTAGTTGTCAAATTTGTCAGCCAGTATCATGGTACCTACTTTGTGAAAGGAAAAGTTACCAATTTGTCTACCCAGCAGGTTACTGAATACAGTAACAAGGATTTGAGTCAGAATATGACCCGCGACTTTGTTTCGTTAGGTAGAAACAAAGTACGCAGACCGGGTTTCGGAAACACATTGGAAAACAATGAGTCGGTGAATCTGACAGTCAATCCGGATGGAAGCGTCAATATTGAAGCCGGAGGAAGCGTCGCTATCACAGATGCATCCGCCACATTAGATCCTGCAGCCGAATCATTGGAATTTGTAGGGAAACAGCCTAAGTTTACCCTTTCTTATAAGTACACGAAAGGTGGCGTCACTTATCAGGTTGACGAGGAACTGATTCGTCGTCAGAATCCGGAAGCTGATTTACGCTTCCAGGAATGGTAGAATAGGTATGAGTTGATTATAGATTTCTATTGCTCGCCGGTAATTAGCTACATCAGTGAATGTTGCAGATTAATTACCGGCGATATCTTTTTCTGTTGGGCGTAGTTGATTTACAATATATACCTACTTGCCCTGTTGGCTATTAATAGCTAACTTCCTTTTGATATAGACCAAACTTCTTTTTGCCGGTTGGATAACTTCCTTTTTCTTCATTCCAAACTATAATTGCAAGCTTTGTTTTTATAAATGCAAGTTCCGTTTATAAAAACAAAGCTTGCAATTATATAAACGGAACTTGCGTTTATAGTTTGAAATAGGGCAAAGACAACTTTACTATGAAGGGAAGAGATCTTTGCAAAGGGAGCAAAAGAACTTTTCTATTAATAGTTGACACGTTGTCTAAGGGTAGGTTGAATTTCTGAAGCAGTTACTTTTGCTTTCTATTTCAACTGTTTGAGAAACTCTGTCGGAGTGATATTAAATTCTTTCTTGAAACACTTTGTAAAGTAGTTCGGATCTGATATACCGACGGCAAATGATGCTTCGGAGACATTCATACCATTCAGTAAATGAGTTTTAGCCTCTTTCATTTTGATCGTCCGTATGAATTGAGTGATGGAGCATCCGGTGAGTGATTTCAGCTTCATGTGCAACAGGCTGCGGCTGATGCGGAGATGGGCTGTGATTTCCGTTACTCCGAAGTCTTCCTTGGTGAGGTTCGCCATAATCAGTTCCATCAGTTCTTTCATGAATATTTCATCCCGCGGGTTGTTGGTTATTTGCTTGATGTTCAGTTCTTCTGCCTGTTTGAAGTGTTCAATACTCTGTTTCCGGCTCTTTTGGATATTTTGTACCAGCAGTTCCAGATTCTTGGCGTTGAAGGGTTTGGTGATATATGCATCGGCTCCACGCAGATAACCTTCCGTATGGTCGTTTTCATCAGTCTTTGCAGTCAGGAGGATAACGGGGATATGGCTGGTCGTTACGTCCTGTTTGACACGTTCCGTAAATTCCAATCCGTCCATCACCGGCATCATTAAATCCGATATAATGAGGTTAGGCAGCTGTTTGGCTATCTTCTTGCAGGCTTCCGCACCGTTATACGCCCGTATAATATCATATTTCTCACTGAATATGCTGGCAAGATAATCATTCATTTCTTTGTTGTCCTCCACAATCATAATAGATTCCCGAGCAGGATCTTTTTCTTTGTTGGTCAGCTTTTCGGGAATGAGTTCGATGGTTTCCTTGATTCGCTGGTTATATTTCTGTATTTCTTCGGTCGTGATGTTCTCGGACGAGCGTTCATCGGGGTTGTAAGCATCCTCGGATACATTCAGGGTAACGATAAAATCCGAACCTTTGTTGATTTCGCTTTCTACCCGGATTTCCCCTTTGTGCATGTGTATGAGCGAACGCGTAAGCGATAATCCCAGTCCGAATCCTTCGCGATGGTCGCGCTTCTCAACCTGGTAATAACTTTCAAATATTTGTTCCTGAGCTTCTTTAGGAATCCCCCTGCCATTGTCTTTGACGGAGATTTGCACAAATGTTTCTTTCTCTTCTTTTATTAGTTTGGCACTCAACTTGACGTATCCGCCGGGCTGGGTATATTTAAATGCGTTTGAGAGCAAGTTATAAAGAATCCGTTCCAGCTTGGAAGGCGAGAACCAGACTTCCTCTTCGGTGTCTTCCAGATTGACGATGAAGTCAATTTCCCGTTCTCCGGCTACAATGTCAAAGATGTGCGACAGTTCTTCCAGAAAGTGCATGATGTCTCCCTTCCGGACGCTGATACGCATCTGTTTCATCTCGATTTTACTGAACGTCAATAGTTCATTAATCAGATAATTCATCCGGTTGGCGTTTCGGTAGATGACTTCCAGTTTCTCTTTATCGTTGTTGCTGATTTGTGGCTGCTGGATCAATCGTTGCAGAGGCGATAGAATCAGGGTCAGCGGTGTTTTCAGGTCATGGGAGATGTAAGTGAAGAAATTGATCTTCTGTTGATTCATATTCTCTATGTTGACGCGTTGTTCATGCTCCGTTTTCAGTCGCATGAGCAGGATGATACGCGTTTTGGTATATCTGTATGCGGCGTAAATGATTAATAGGAAGAGTAGTGCATAAACTAAATATGCTCCCGGTGAGAGCCACCAAGGAGGAAGGACTCTGATGGCAAGGTCCTTTTGGCCCGTTTCGTCCCAGTGGATACCATCTTTGCTGGCTTTGATCTTTAAGATATATCTTCCTGACGGCAGATTGGAGAAGCGTACCTGATGCTGGTTTCCTACAAACTGCCAGTCCTTGTCGATACCTTCCATTTTCATCGCATATTGAGTGTTGTCGGTATATTGATAATTCAGTCCGGAGTATTCGAGACGCAGGGATTGGGCTTGTTCGTGCGTCAGGGTGATCTCTGTCAGTTCGGAGATAGAGGAAGGGATGAATGCTTTCTCATTGTTGGGTGACATATATTCGCTGTTGCTCCAAATGGCAGTCAGTGCAATGTTGAAACGGGGATTGACGGAGCGTACCTGTTCCGGGTAGAAAGAAATCATACCGTTGATAGTTCCAAAATACAATTCTCCGTCAGGCTTCTTGCAGGCGGAGGAGTAGTTGAACTGGTTGATGGGCAATCCGTCGGCTGTGGTATATCGGTCAATGCTTCCTGTTTGAGAATTGATACAACAAAGTCCGTTTCCGGTACCTACCCAAACATTACTCATCTCATCTTCAATGATACCTTTGATGGCGTTGGATCCCAACTGTTCTTTACTGTAAAAGGCGATAATGCTACCGTTGCGGTCTGATACATAAAGCCCGTTGTTGTCTGTACCTATCCATATCCGTTGATGTGAATCGGGGTAAATATAGGTGATGTAGAGATCGGTATGCGGCAGGATAGGGAGCGAGGTTACTTTCAGTGTATGGGTATTGATCTGAAATATACTGCCTTTTCGGGTTCCTGCCCAGAGGATACTGTCATTAAACTGTACCAGGTTAAAGACACGGAGAGATGAAATTTTTTCCGGGCGGGAGTTTGCTTTCTTCTTGTCGATCAGGAATAAGCCGGAAGGGCCTCCGTACCAGATATGATCGTTCTTGTCTTCGATGATACAGAAGCCGGAAGAAACCTCATCCGACAGTAGATTATAGTCCACCGTGCGGTTTAGATGCGGTATATAGTGAAGAGCTCCTTTCAGGAACAGTCCGAGCCACAAGCTGTTATCTTTGTCGAGCCATAAAGAATGTATGTTCTTGGCGTAGATTTGCATTTGCTTGTGAAGCCGTTCGGCACGGGTGATTTCTTTCTTATTGTTCAGGTAGTTTAATCCGCCATCTTCGGTGGCGATGTACAGACCATTGTCCGGAGCATTGATAATCTGGCGGACAGCCTTTCCGCTCAAATGATTGAAACTGGCTCCGTATGGATATATCTGGAACTGGTCGGAACCGAATATATAATAGTTGACTCCTCCGAAATAGGTTCCCACCCACATATTATGAGCCTTGTCCTGATAAAGGCTGTAAATGGGAGAATCGTTCAGCGCACTTAAATCCCGTTCCGATTGTTCGTAATGTGCAATCAGTTGATAGAGTTTGTTGAAGACAAAGATGCCATACTCCGTGCCTACCCATATATTCCCCGTATGGTCGGTTGCCGCACACCGGAAGTCTTTCACTTCAAGGTCTTTCGAAAGATTACACAGCGTATTGCTTTGTATATGATAGACGAAAAAATCGTTGTTAGTATTAAATAAAAGCTGGTTGGACGAGATCAGGACGGCATTGTTGCATTGCTGTGTAAAAGGCTGGATGAGAGTCGGGAGGGAAACGAACTGTTTCTTTTCCAGACTGTATCGCATCAGTCCTTTGTTGGTATCTATCCATAAGGTTTTGTCTCCGTCCTCCGCAAAGTATCTCACATGAGGTTTTTCTTTATCGAGAAGAAAAGGAACGAACAAGCTGTCTTGTTCATTGTAGCGATAGAGTCCGTTGCTACAAGCTGCCAGAAGCATACCATCGCTGGTGTTCAGGAAACAAACATCATCCTTAGTGTTCCCTTTAATCTGGTAACGGCTGAAATCTTCTGTCTCGTAGTTATAGCTGCAGATACCCTGATCGGTAGAGATCCATAGAATGTTACGGAGCGAATCGTTATATAAGCGTGTGATGAAATTGTGGCGGAGTGAGGTGCTGTCGGCCTCATTATGTGCGAACAGGTTGATATTATAACCGTCATATCGGCACAATCCGTTGCGTGTACCAAACCAGATGAACCCGTGGTTGTCTTGGGTGATTGCATTGATCGTATTATGCGGGAGTCCTTCAGCTATACTTAGCTGTTTGAAGCGTATGTTATTATATTGAATCTGTCCCGTCGACAAGCTTGTATTTAAGAGCACGAGACTAAATAAGAGTACGAATTTAAGTAAGGTGGTTCTCATGGCTTTTCTGATTGATTTTCACGACCTAAAGATACGTCTTTTTTTGTTTTGAACGGTCGTAGAATTGTTCAAACGGGCAGCACTCATGTTCAGTTTGCCGCTTCGCTACAGATTTTTATACATGATTGCAGGTATTAAGCATTATTTTTCTGTTTTTCTTGGATAGAAAAGACCACATTTGCAATGTGAAACTCTAAAAACAAATGCTATGAATCATTCGACATTCAAATCCTTTACATTTGGTATCGGTCTGTTTTTCACATTGCCTCTGGTATATGGGAATAGTTCCTCTTCGTCTTCCTCCGATGGAACGTTGTATATCAATAAATCGAAAACCCACAAAGTGGCTCCCGTAAAGTACGGTTTCCATTATGAGGAAATAGGAATGATGGGCGAGGGTGCCTTGCACGCCGAACTGATACGTAACCGTTCGTTTGAAGAAGCTACACCGCCTGCCGGATTATCTGTGAAGAACGGTCTTTATGAAAATGTTCCGGCTCCCCGCGTTAAAGAGAAAAAAGTGTTTCAGGCCGATCCGCTGATTGGATGGACGACTTATCCGTTATCATATACTCCTGTATTTATCAGTCGCACGGATGAAAATCCGATGAGCGGGGAAAATAAGTATTCGCTGCTGGTTAATGTCACGGAAGATATTGCGAACCATCCGGATGCCCTGATTCTCAACCGTGGATATTATGGAATGAACCTGAAGACAGATACGTCTTACCGCCTTTCCTTGTTTCTGAAGAACAGGAATTATTCCGCTCCGTTACGTGTATTTCTGGTTGACGAATGGGGACAGCGGGTGAGCAATGTGATCGAAGTGAATGTAGGGAATCGGGAATGGACGAAATATACCGGTGAACTGAAACCGGAAAAGAACGTCCGGCGTGGAATGTTTGCCATACAACTGATGTCGAAAGGACAATTTCAGATAGATGTCGTTTCCCTGTTCCCGTCCGATACCTGGAACGATGGAAAATCCGTATTCCGTAAAGACATTGTTCAGAACCTGAAAGAGTTTTCTCCCAGCTTTATCCGTTTTCCGGGCGGATGCATCGTGCACGGAGTCAATGAAGAAACGATGTATCACTGGAAAAAGACGCTCGGACCGATTGAAAATCGTCCGGGACAGTGGAGCAAATGGGCGCCTTATTACCGTACCGACGGAATCGGTTATCATGAGTTTTATGAATTGTGCGAATATGTGGGAGCCGATGCGATGTATGTCATGCCTACGGGTATGATTTGTAGCGGTTGGGTGAAGCAAAGTCCACAGTGGAATTTCAGACACATTGATGTCGATCTGGACGCTTATATCCAGGATGCGTTGGATGCCATCGAGTATGCCATTGGTGATACAACTACGAAATGGGGAGCCGAACGGGCAAAGAACGGTCATCCTGCTCCTTTCCCGCTAAAATATATCGAGATTGGAAATGAAGATTTCGGACCTGTGTATTGGGAACGTTATGAAAAAATCTATCAGGCATTGTCCGCCAAATACCCCGACTTGGTTTATATAGCCAATAGTGTCATCCGTGTAGTCGGAAGAGAGAATGACGACAAACGGAAGGATATTCCCAATTTTGTCAACCCGAAGAATGTAAAAGTGTTCGACGAACATTATTATAACTCAATCGAATGGGCTTGCGAACAGCATTATCGTTTTGATAACTACAAACGGGGTGTTGCCGAGCTGTTTATCGGCGAATTGGGTATTAGCGGAAAATATCCTTATAACCTGCTGGCTACCGGAGCCATTCGTATGTCAATAGAACGCAACGGCGATTTGAATCCCTTGTTTGCTGAACGTCCGGTGATGAGGCATTGGGACTTTCTGGAACACCGTATCTTCCTGCCGATGTTGATTAATGGAGTAGACAGTAGCGTAAAGACTTCCTTCTTCTATCTGGCAAAGATGTTCAGGGATAACACGTTTGACGTGTGTCTGGATGCAGCGATCAAGGATATAGAAGGTTTGCAGAACATCTTTGTTACGATGGGATATGATACGGCCAGCAAACAATATATCCTGAAACTGATAAACCTGCAGGATAAAAAAGTCATTCTACAACCGGAAGTTTCCGGCTTCAAACGTCCCGTCAAGGCACATAAAACAAGCCTGGTACTGGTTCCGGGAAAAGAAAACACCCCGTTTACCCCGAATGAAGTCCAACCGGTAGAGACGGAAGTCGGACTGGACCTGAATCAACCGCTCGAACTGGAGGCCGCTTCCATGGTTGTATACCGTTTTAAATTGAAATGATAAATGGGAATTTAGCAGTTAGGCTGAAAGCCTTACAATTATATATTTATTGGGGTGCCCTGAAAGGGCTTAATTACATAGCGTAGGGCAACGCCCTACGAAAAAGACACACCAGCCACAAGCCCTGAAAGGGCGGAACTGTATACAATTATGCCCTTTCAGGGCGCAAATTCAGATTGTCGTTTTTACGTAGGGCGTTGCCCTACGCTATATAATTAAGCCCTTTCAGGGCACTCCGCAAAATTATCATTTACTATTCCGAGATATAAGTCATGACAGTTTTTTAATCGTCAAATAGCAAATTAATAAAATGAAAGCAATCTTTTGTATCACAGGGCTTGCCATACAAGGTTTGACAATATCAGCCCAGGCGCAAACCGGCAAACCGAATATTGTGGTTATTATGACCGATCAGCAGCGTGCCGATTTGTGCGGCAGGGAAGGTTTTCCGCTGGAAGTGACTCCCTTTGTCGACCGGTTGGCGCAAGAGAATGTATGGTTCAATAAGGCATACACTGTGATGCCAGCCAGCTCTCCGGCACGTTGTTCCATGTTCACCGGGCGTTTTCCTTCCGCCACTCACGTACGCACGAATCATAATATTCCTGACATTTCCTATCAACAGGACTTAGTGGGCGTATTGAAAGAAAACGGATATAAAACAGCATTGGTCGGTAAGAATCACGCTTACCTGAAACCTGCCGACCTCGATTTCTGGTCTGAATACGGACACTGGGGAAAGCACAAAAAGACGACTCCCGCAGAGAAAGAGACTGCCCGTTTCCTGAATCAGCAAGCCAGGGGGCAATGGCTGGAGCCATCTCCCATCTCGCTGGAAGAACAGCATCCCACCAAAATCGTGAACGAAGCGCTGGCATGGATTAAACAGCAGAAAGAAAATCCTTTCTTCGTATGGGTCTCTTTTCCGGAACCTCACAACCCTTATCAGGTATGTGAACCCTATTACTCCATGTTCTCCCCCGATAAGCTCCCTGTCTTAAAGACCTCCCGCAAAGATTTGGCAAAGAAAGGAGAGAAATACCGTATTTTGGCGCAACTGGAAGACGCGTCCTGCCCGAACCTGGAACAAGACTTGCCTCGAATCCGTGCCAACTATATCGGAATGATCCGGTTGATAGACGATCAGATCAAGAGACTGATCGAATCATTGAAAGCCAGCGGACAATATGAAAACACCCTCTTTGTCGTACTTTCCGACCACGGTGACTACTGGGGGGAATACGGATTGATTCGTAAAGGAGCCGGACTTTCCGAAAGCCTCGCACGTATCCCGATGGTATGGGCAGGATATCACATTAAGAACCAGCCTGCCCCTATGGATAGCCACGTATCGATAGCCGACCTTTTCCCCACCTTCTGCTCTGCCATCGGTGCCGAAATACCGGCAGGAGTTCAGGGCCGTAGCTTGTGGCCGATGCTGACCGGAAAAGCTTACCCTAAAGAAGAATTCTCCAGCATGGTCGTACAACAAGGCTTCGGAGGAGCCGATGTCGGACTGGATGCCTCCCTGACTTTTGAACAGGAAGGAGCATTGACTCCCGGCAAAATAGCCCACTTCGACGAACTGAACACCTGGACGCAAAGCGGTACCTCACGCATGATAAGAAAGGATGACTGGAAACTGGTCATGAATCATTATGGTAACGGAGAACTCTATAATTTAAAGAAAGATCCTTCGGAAGTTCATAATCTGTTTGGCGAGAAGAAATACTGCGAAATTCAAACAGAACTTCTGACCCGTTTACTGGCATGGGAGTTGCGTTTGCAGGATCCGCTGCCTCTCCCGCAAAGACGTTACCATTTTAAACAGAATCCATTTAATTATCTCCACCCGGAACACTAAAAAATAAGAAGATTGTACATACCTACGGATATTAAAAACATGATTCCATGAAGTCTGCCCCGCAACGGCCTATTTTTGTATCCGTAAACATAAAACAGAAATATATGAAATTGATTTTGCGATTAGGATTGATCTTGTTTACAGGATTTATTTCCATCTCTACAGCATCAGCACAGTTATATGGAACGGCAGATACAAACGCTCCGGAACTACGTGTTCCGACATCTGTAAAGCCGGCGTTTGATTATTGGATGAGGGACACTTGGGCTACGCTGGGTCCCGACGGTTATTATTATATCACAGGAACGACCTCTACCCCCGACCGTTACTTTCCGGGACAGAGACATTGCTGGGACTGGAACGACGGTTTGTACCTGTGGCGTTCCAAAGATATGAAGTCCTGGGAAGCCAGAGGACAAATATGGTCGATGGAAAAAGACGGAACCTGGCAAAAGAAGCCGAAAGTATATAAAGCAGGAGAGAAATATCAGAAGAAATCTATCAACGGTGATCCGATGGACAACCGCTTTCATGCAGTGTGGGCTCCGGAAATGCATTATATCAAAAGCGCGAAGAACTGGTTTATTGTTGCCTGCATGAATGAGTCGGCAGGTGGGAGAGGTTCTTTCATCCTGCGGAGTAAGACCGGAAAGCCGGAAGGCCCATACGAGAATATCGAGGGGAATAAAGACAAAGCCATCTTTCCGAACATCGACGGAAGTCTGTTTGAAGATACGGACGGTACGGTCTATTTTGTCGGGCACAACCATTACATCGCCCGCATGAAACCGGATATGAGCGGTTTCGCCGAGGAATTGAAAACCTTGAAAGAGAAGAAATTTAATCCGGAACCGTATGTCGAAGGCGCGTTTATCTTCAAATACGATAACAAGTATCACCTGGTACAGGCTATATGGTCGCACCGTACGTCAGAGGGAGATACCTATGTCGAGAAGAAGGGAGTGACTTCGCCGAAAACCCGTTATAGCTATGATTGCATCATATCGACCGCCGATAATGTGTATGGTCCCTACAGCGAACGCTACAATGCCATCACGGGAGGAGGACACAACAACCTTTTCCAGGATAAGGATGGAAACTGGTGGGCTACCATGTTCTTCAATCCGCGTGGGGCACAGGCGGCAGAGTATAAAGTGACGTGCCGTCCCGGATTAATTCCGATGATCTATGAGAATGGTAAATTCAAACCCAACTTTAATTATAATACCAAATGAAAACTTCTTTATTGATAGCAGGCAGCCTGGCTCTGGTTCCGATGACGTATGCGCAGGACAAACCGAATATTATTATCATACTGGCAGACGATTTGGGCTTCTCCGATCTCGGCTGTTTCGGTGGTGAGATTCATACACCGGTGTTGGATAAGCTGGCAAAGAATGGCGTCCGTATGACGCAGATGTATAACAGTGCACGCAGTTGCCCGTCGCGTGCCAACCTGTTGACGGGACTTTATCCGCATCAGACAGGATTGGGACACATGGACGGCAGTCATCCTGCCTGGCCGAAAGGATATTCCGGTTTCCGTTCCAATTCGGATAACGTCACGATTGCAGAAGTCCTGAAAGATGCCGGATATTTTACGGCGATGTCGGGAAAGTGGCATCTGGGGAATAAGTCAAATCCCATTCTTCGTGGGTTTCAGGAATATTACGGACTGTTGGGTGGATTCAACTCTTTCTGGAATCCGGCAGTATATACCCGTTTGCCGAAAGACCGTACGCCCAGACACTATGAGGAAGGAACTTTCTACGCTACCAATGTGATAACGGATTATGCGATTGACTTTATCGACCAGGCACATCAGGAGAAGAAACCGTTGTTCCTGTATCTGGCTTATAACGCTCCCCATTTTCCTTTGCACGCGCCGAAAGAAGTGACCGATAAATATATGTCTCTCTATATGCAAGGATGGGATAAGATTCGTGACGCCCGCTGGAAACGGATTGTTGACCTGAAACTCATGCAAGGCAAACCGGCACTTAGTCCGCGCGGCGTGGTTCCCGAAAGTCTGTTTGAAGATGAAACGCATCCGTTACCGGCATGGGATTCATTGACGAAAGATCAGCAGACCGACCTCGCACGCCGTATGTCCATTTTTGCCGCTATGGTAGATGTGATGGACGCGAACATCGGCCGGGTAGTAGATGAATTGAAGAAGAACGGTGAGTTGGACAATACGTTTATCATGTTTATGTCCGATAACGGAGCTTGTGCCGAATGGCACGAATTCGGCTTCGACAAACAGACCGGAGTTGAATACCATACCCATACCGGAGAAGAACTCGACCAAATGGGTTTGCCCGGAACCTATCATCATTACGGTACAGGCTGGGCAAATGTCTGCTGCACGCCGTTCACGCTGTATAAACATTATGCACACGAAGGAGGTATTTCCACGCCATGTATCATTTCCTGGGGTAATCATGTGAAGAACAAAGGCGGACTGAATCATCAGCCTGCACAATTCTCCGATATCATGTCTACCTGTGTGGAACTGGCAGGAGCCACTTATCCGAAAGAATATCAGGGAAGAGCGATTCTGCCTACGGCAGGTCAGTCTATCCTTCCGATTGTGAAAGGAAAGAAGATGCCCGAAAGATACATCTATGCGGAACATGAAGGCAACCGCATGGTGCGTAAAGGTGACTGGAAGCTGGTTTCCGCCAACTTCAAGGGAGATGAATGGGAATTGTACAACATCAAGGAAGACCGTACCGAACAGCATAACCTGATCGGCAAATATCCTGAAATGGCAAAAGAATTGGAAACAGCCTATTTCGAATGGGCGGACAAGAGTGATGTACTGTATTTCCAGAAAATGTGGAATACCTACAATAAGAATCGACGGAAAGATTTTAAAGAATATAAAACCCGCTAATGCTTATGGATAAGAGAATCTTACTAACTCTGGCTTTAGGAGCCATGTCGCAGGTGTTTACCCATGCATGGGAGCCTAAAGGAGATAAAATTAAAACAGTATGGGCTGAACAGGTGACGCCGGAAAATGTGTGGCAAAGTTATCCCAGGCCACAGTTGCAACGGGCAGAATGGATCAATCTGAACGGATTGTGGAAGTATGCCGTAACGGATCAGAACACGCCTCGGAAGAATGTTTCCTTTGAAGGGGAAATCCTGGTCCCGTTTGCGATTGAATCATCTCTGTCCGGAGTGCAGAAAACATTTCTTCCTACGGATAAATTATGGTATCAACGTGAGTTCACCTTAGATCCTTCCTGGAAGAATAAATCTGCTATTCTGCATTTCGGAGCAGTGGATTATGAATGTCAAGTATGGGTGAATAACCGGTTGGTCGGTACGCATAAAGGAGGAAACAACCCGTTCTCGTTCGATATTACTAAATACCTGAAGAAGAGTGGCCCTCAAAGCATTGAAGTAGCCGTCACCGACCCGACGGACACGGAATCTATCTCCCGAGGGAAACAGCAACTTAACCAGGAAGGTATCTGGTACACGCCTGTATCGGGCATTTGGCAAACTGTGTGGCTGGAAGCGGTGAATAAAACCTATATCCGTCAGGTACTTCCTTCCACTGATATTGAAAGAAAATCCGTGAAGCTGGCTTTCGATATAGCCGGAGCCAAAGGCAATGAAGAAGTGAAAATAGAAGTGTTGGATGATGGCAAAGTAATCAAGACGGTGGAACAGAAGTTGAGTAATGCGATGGAGATAGACGTTCCGAACGCTGTCTTATGGTCTCCCGAATCTCCGAAACTGTATCATTTGAATATTGTCTTATCCAATGGAGGACGTGTTTTAGACCGGGTAAAGAGTTACTTTGCCTTGAGAAAAGTAGATGTCCGTAAAGATGAGTGCGGATATAACCGTATTTGCCTGAATAACCAACCCATCTTCCAATACGGTCCGCTGGATCAAGGCTGGTGGCCCGACGGATTGTTGACTCCTCCTTCCGAGGAAGCGATGTTGTGGGACATGGTGCAATTGAAGAAGATGGGATTCAATATGATTCGTAAACATATCAAAGTAGAACCGGAGCAATATTATTATTACGCCGATTCTTTGGGATTGATGATGTGGCAAGACATGGTTTCCGGTTTTGCTACGTCGAGGAAGAAGGAGGAACACGTCAATCCGTTGGCTACTACTGATTGGAACGCCCCCGAAGAACACACCCGCCAATGGCAAAAAGAAATGTTCGAGATGATCGACCGTCTCCGTTTCTATCCCTGTATTACCACCTGGGTGGTTTTCAATGAAGGATGGGGACAGCATAACACGGTGGAAATCGTAAATAAAGTGATAAAATACGACGATACACGCCTGATAAACGGAGTGACCGGCTGGACGGACAGAGGCGTAGGCGATATGTACGACGTACATAATTATCCTGTCACTTCCATGATTCTGCCGGAGAACAACGGCAACCGCATTTCCGTACTGGGAGAATTCGGCGGCTATGGCTGGGCGATCAAGGAACATATCTGGAATCCGAATATGAGGAACTGGGGGTATAAGAATATAGACGGAGCAATGGCTCTGATTGATAGTTACGGCCGTCTGGTATATGATTTGGAAACGCTGATTGCCCAAGGGTTGAGTGCGGCTGTTTATACACAAACCGCTGATGTGGAAGGAGAAGTGAACGGCCTGATTACTTACGACCGGAAAGTAACTAAAATACCGGAAGGCTTGTTACACCTGATGCACAACCGTTTGTATGAAATCACCCCTGCGAAAGCTGTTACTTTGATTGCAGACAGTCAAAACGGAAGCAAGAATACCCGCCTTGTCAGTCTGAACGGTCAGGAGCTGAAAATGACTTCTTTGCCTTTCGACTGTCCCCCTCGTTCTACGGTAGTATCAGAAGCTACTTTTAAGGTGGATAAGGATTTCAATCATCTGTCTTTATGGCTGAATGTTGCCGGAGAAGCCAAAGTATGGCTGAATGGAGTGGAAGTCTTTGCGCAGGAGGCAAAGCAGACCAGGCAATATAATCAATACAATATCAGTGATTACAGCCGTTACTTGCGAAAAGGAAGTAATTTGTTGAAAATTGAAGTGAAAGATAGCAAGAAGATGAGATTCGATTATGGGTTGAGGGCTTATTAACAGACTTGTTTTTCTTTTGTCTGTTTCTATTGTAAGGTATGTACCTTTTATTATTTATTACCTTATTTCCAATATATTCCAAATAAATCATTTATCTTTGTCACACGCTTTCTGCCCATCAGCGTGATGGAACTGGTGGAAAGTGGTTTTATCTCTTATTGGAGTAAAAGCGTATTATCTCTCGCTCATGAAAATTAGCAACTTTCGACCAAAGAGAGATGATTCAGCAGATACTCCACCCGAACGGTGTATATCAACATATCCGTCAGGAATGTGTTATATATAAACGATTGGCGTGGGTGTCTGTTGTTATCATTATCCTTTGGAAAGGTCTTGCTAAGCCTCATGAGCGGATAATGGTGCAACAGCATCTGCGCCTTTCTTGTATCCGGTCGGTTTATTCATAATACCCCAATATAACCTAACCAATCCCCGCCCACCGGACTGCAGAAAGCGTAGATGCCCGCTGCACTAATATAATAAAAAGAGTATCCCTCTTTCATTGTATCACACATAAAAAAACGAACATTATGTCAGAATGGATTAGCGTAGAAGAAGCGGCTAAGAAATACAATCTTAAAAAAGAATATATCCAACTTTGGGTGGATATGCGGGTAATCATGTCATATTTCAAGGATTACAAAACGGTTGTAAACGATGAAAGTCTCCGTGGATTCCTGAAAACCAGGGAGAAAGGCATTGATCCGGAATATGTGAAAGCATTGGAACAGTTCTGTATCAGTAAATCCGAGACGTGCTTGATATATGCTTTCCTCTTAGGGGCACGCGACAAAGAGCTTGAAATGTATAGGGAAGCCAAATCACAGCGAGATGCGTTACGGGGCATGTGGATGGAACAAAACGAACGGGTACGGGATTTAGAAATAGAACTTGAATTAGGACAGTTCAACTGTTATAAATGCCGGTTAAAAAAAGTGGTGTATGAGAATCAAAAGAATAAAATTGAATTGGTTTACAAAGGTTTGGAAATGAGGCAAATGTCAACTCAAACATGGAAATTTAGGGGCATAGCGCCCCTAAATTTCCATTTAACTAAGAACGGTGCAGTCATGAGTACATCAATTAAAAATTCAGCAAGCTCTGCAAACGATTTTTCATTTTTATTTCTCATATTCTCATTGATGACTGATAAACAACAAAGAATCAAATAAGTAGCTTATGAGAAATACTTTCTAATATGGTATTTCTCATAACGTACCCTCTATTTTAGCTTAAAATTCACCTTGTTCTCATAGTATTTCAAGGTATTTCTCATAGTCAAGATACTGTCTTCTTCCTTTTTCTAGTTGGAGATAAACTAGTTCCGATCGTCCCATATATTGTGGGAAAGTATTTCCTCATATTATGGGAATTTGTTCCCACAAAATGAGGGAATCTTTTCCCAGTTAGTAGGGAATACTTTCCCACAATATATGGGACAAAAAGAATATGTACTTCCCTGATAATGGTTGACTAGTTGTTTTTTTATTCTTGTTATAGGTTGACTGGAAAGACACTATGAGAAATGAAAATTTGTGTATTCAGAATAATTATATCAGGCAGAGTTTCTATCTGACTTCTTCCATCCGTTCCAACTCCCATCCGCGAAACTGCATGACGATGCAATGCAACTCGGTGTCGTATATCATCCTGCGTACCTTGGGACCGGCAGCATAACCTTTTATCTGCTCTACAGCTTCTTTCCATTGGGCTTCGGCTTTCGCTTCCGAGTCTTTGACAGAGAGATATTTTAGTTCGATGATATAACTGTGCTTCACGTCATAGCGTATCAGGTCGGGCATTAGGAACAGATCACAATAACCGTGGTTCAATTCTACTTCCGGGGCTATCAGGTAATATGCATTCGTACTCAGGTAAGCAGTAAAGAAGCCTTGCAGGTTGCGCTCTCCCTCAATAGCGTTGCGCACGGAAGAGTTTTCCTTGTAGGCATGGGCGATAAATTCCAGCGTTTCACGCCAATGGCCGTCGTAAGCCATTTCGTAATACATCAGGCCAAGGTCGTTCAGATTAATATGTCGATTGTCCTGATATTCTTCCAACAAGAATTCGTAATACTGTTTACGCACGTTATTATTGGGAATACTTAACACCAGATAGTTGCCGCGAGTGGCAGTAATGGTAAGCATACCATAATAAAAAAGCAGACTGGGGAAAATCTCAGGTTTGGTAATATCGGTAGCGGGAAAGGTAGTTGTCAACGTGGTGACAATCTGCCCATCTTCGGTGATTTTACGTAACACTCCTTTGCGGTTACCGTCCAACTTGTCCAGCCGGATAAGTTTTTTCATCTTATTATAGTCCGTGCGGGTATTGGGGTCTATCATTTCTTTGGGAGATTTGCCCAAAGTCATATAATGACGCAGATAATAGAACACCATGTCACAGTTGAACATCTTCGGGTCACGCTCCAAGCTTTCTTCGGCAAAACAATAATTGTCATACCACGGTCGCATTTCCTCTATCATCGCATCTATGTTCGTATTGCCCGGCAACTGCCCGGCATCCTTATAGTATTGGATCATCTCGCGTACATCGGTCTCGCTGAATCCCAACATCATATTAAACTGATGATCGGTGCTGATATTCCAGCCGATATTGAATCCGCTAGTCAGGTCGTCCAGCGTTACGGGGCTGACTCCGGTCATGAAGATGCGTTCGAACATGCCTTTGAACTTCTTGAAGATTTCGCGGTAGAAGCCACTGGCATGGGTTAGGGCGTGATAGACTTTGTCGCCTTGCTCGTTTAGCACCACATTCGTGAAATTATCATATTCATCCACTATCAGATAAAGCTTGGAGCCGTTGTTGCGTGCCTTGCGATCGAGGAAATTCAGTTTGTTGGTAGTGCCGTATTGGGCTTTCATTTCCTCTTCAAAGCCGGGATAATAATAGGGTTCATAGATAGAAGCAAAATCATCCAGTCCGCCGCAACAGTAATCATCAAAGTTTTCGGCAAGCGTTCTGTCAAGCCCTCCCACTCTGGAGAAATCAAGAAAGAGTATTTGGAAAGTCCCTTGCAACTGTGTAGGACGACTGCCTATCCATAAATTGCTGAAACGTTTTTCGAACTTTTCTTTTTGAGCGATGTCATAATAAGTTCGGAGCATACTCAGAAAGATGCTCTTGCCGAAACGGCGGGGGCGGATAAAGAACAAATTACTAGGTTGTTTTTCCAACAACGGCAGATACATAGTCTTATCTACGTAATATTGATTCTGTTCCACCACTTCCACAAAGTTGGAAACTCCGTAAGGGATTCTTTTTACTTCTTCCATAATTTGTTCCTTTCTTTAGTTCTCATATTTATGAGATAATGCAAAAGTAGCATATTCCCGCAGAAAGAACAAAGAAAGGGAAAGAAAGTTGGGGATGTTGACGCACCAGAGTGATGAATATAAACCCTCTTGCGTTTTTATGTCATTAGCCAAATAATGTTGATAATGGAGATGCTTTGCTAATAACCGTACCAAAAATGAATGAAACCTTATTCTTAACTATTCATTTCTAGGATTTATAGTCTAATAATTCTTTTGTAACCAGACTCCCAACAGTTTATCAGCTATTTCATAGTGATTTTGTTCCTGCGAGACTAGATTCTTTTCCAGTAATCCCTTGAGTGCAGCTTGTACGGAACTCGGAGTACTTAGCTTGTATTTTTTTATAAATTTTCCTGAAGTGACTCCGGTTGCTTTTTGTTCTTTTCCGATAGCAATCAGTACTTCTTTCTGTTTTTCCGGAAGGCGGGAGAAAATCTCCTGATATGTGAAGTCCTGCATCTGCAGGATATTGGTCAGGGCAATACTTTGGAGGGAACGATCACACACTTCCCCTTTTCCGGTCAGTATATATAATTCATTAAACATGAGTTGTACATACCAGGTATGTCCTTCAAAGAAATTATATACTTCGTCTATCAGTTCTTCTTCAATACGTTTCTTATTTTCAAGGAAAAGCCTTTCAACAAATGCCCTGTATGCCGTAAGCGGAATGCTCTTTAGTTGCATCATATTGACACTTTGATAAAAAGGTCGGGCCGGGCTGTTGAACATATTCATCATAATGTGTTTCTGGCTTCCGGCAAAGATGAAACGAGCATTTTGGCAATGCTGGACTTTAGTTCTCAATATGGCTTCTACATTCTTCTCTGTGTAATTGCCTATTTGCTGAAATTCGTCGATGGCTACGATACAAGGTTTATCAGCCTGTTCTAAATAAGCGAAGATTTCATCCAGTGTTGTTTCTGCAGTATGAATGTCTCCTAATCCAATATCGAAGGTGGGTTTTCCCGTAACAGAATCCAGTTTAAAACCTGCGCGCAGTGAGGAAATGACGGAGAAGAAACGTTCGATGAACTTCATTCCTTTGGGTTTGAGCTTCTCGAAAATCTCTTTTCCCAAAGCGAATACAAATTCCCTAAGGCTGGCTGTCGCATAAATATCAATGAAGAATGTATAGTAATGCTCTTTAATCTCATCCTGATAAAAGCAATGACGAATCAGACCTGTCTTTCCCATGCGACGCACAGAAATGATAACGACATTTCTTCCATTGGTTATGTTACGTATCAACTGTTCTGTTTCCACTTCGCGGTCACAAAAGTAATGGGGAGATAGGTATCCGCCTACGATAAAAGGGTTATTAACGATTGCCATACTGATTATTATAAATACAATTATTACAAATATAATAATTATGTTTATAATAAATCCGATTTACCTCCTCTTTTTAATAAACATTGTTTTTCTGCCTGCAATAATTTTCTCCTGAAAGCCGGAAGTTTCTGAAAGACTTTTATCTTTGCAACTATAATACATACGGCACTATGAAAAAAGTGATTCTGATTTTTGTGACAATCGTCCTTTCCGGTCTGCTTTATGCAAAAGATAATAAGAGTACCGATGCGTTACTTCGTGAGATTGATGGTATCATTAAAAACCGTCAGACCTATGGAGCGGAAAAGGAGGCGCGTATCGCTGACCTGAAGAAATTGTTGGCGGAGGCTACTTCCGATGAACAACGATATGGTTTTTGCGGACGTCTTTTCGATGAATACCGGGCTTATAATCTGGATTCGTCTTTTGTCTATGCTCAACGGAAAGAGGAACTGGCCCATCGCATGGATAAACTGGATTACCTGGATGATGCTGCCATGAATATGGCGGAAGTGATGGGAACTACCGGAATGTATAAAGAAGCGTTGGAACTATTGGGGCAGATTGATAAGAAAACGTTGCCCGATTATCTCTATGGTTACTATTATCATCTGTATCGCACTATTTACGGATTGATGGGAGATTATGCCGTTACGGAGAAAGTCAAGAAAGAGTATTATCGAATGACGGATCTGTATCGTGACTCTCTGCTGCAGGTCAACGCTTCCGACTCTTTGGGGCACGTATTGGTGATGGCGGATAAGTGTATCGTACATGCTCAATACGATGAAGCCATCCGTATGCTGATGGAATATTACAACAAACCTTCTTTGGATGACCATTCAAAAGCAATGCTTACTTATACTCTCTCCGAGGGTTACCGGTTGAAAGGCGACAAACAAGGGCAAAAACATTACCTGGCCCTTTCGGCTATTGCCGACCTGAAATCGGCAGTAAAGGAATATGTATCTTTGCGCAAACTCGCTTCTCTTGTCTACGATGAAGGGGATATTGACCGTGCCTACAATTACCTGAAATGCTCCTTAGAGGATGCCACTCTCTGTAATGCCCGCCTTCGTACGTTAGAAATCTCGCAAGTCTTTCCTATCATTGACCAGGCTTACCAATTGAAAACCAAACGGCAGCAGCAGGAGATGAAAGTATCATTGATTTGTATCAGTTTGCTTTCCGTATTTTTGTTGGTTGCCATTTTCTTCGTTTACAAGCAGATGAAAAAGGTTGCTGCCGCACGTCGCGAAGTGGTCGATACCAATACGTTGTTGCAAGAACTGAACGAAGAACTTCACGACTCCAACTCGCAACTGAAAGAGATGAACCATACGCTTTCGGAAGCCAACTATATCAAGGAGGAATATATCGGCCGATATATGGACCAATGCTCCACTTATCTCGACAAGATGGATTTATACCGTCGTTCCCTGAATAAAATTGCCGCTGCCGGAAGAGTGGAAGAACTATATAAAGCCATTAAATCTTCTCAATTCCTTGACGAAGAACTGAAAGAGTTTTATGCAAACTTCGACATGACTTTCCTGCAACTCTTCCCCAATTTTGTGGAGGAATTTAATGCGCTGCTCACAGAACCCATGCAACCCAAACCGGGAGAACTGTTGAACACCGAACTCCGTATCTTTGCCCTTATCCGGCTGGGGATTACGGACAGTACCAAGATAGCGCAATTCCTCCGTTATTCCGTGACTACCATTTATAATTACCGGACCCGTGTCCGTAACAAAGCTTTGGGAGAAAGAGATGAATTTGAGACTAAAGTAATGCAAATAGGGAAGGTGGAAGAATAAGAAAACCACTACTTTTTTAGTCTGACTTCTATTTTATAACGTTCTTATATTTAGTGGTTTATGCTGTGAGATACTGTGTAAATCACTATATTTTTGCTATCTGCTCAAAGAAGCAGTATGAAATGTGGATACTTTTGTTTCACGGTCATTTCAGCAATGACACAGAGAACGAAAACAAAAGTAACCCTAATATTAACTTTAAATTAATGTACATGAAACAGAGTATGAAGTCGAAAGGCTTTGAACGCCGCCTCTTATTAATAATGTGGGGCTTGTTCCTATCTCTTAGTGCATTCGCACAACAGATTTCAATAAAAGGACATGTAGTAGATGCCACGGGTGAACCGGTGATCGGTGCCAGTGTGGTGGAAGGACGTACAACGAATGGTACGATAACCGATGTAGACGGTAATTTCTCATTAAGCGTTCCGGCTAACAGCACGCTGACTATCTCTTTTGTCGGCTATAAAACGCAGACAGTTCCGGTGAACGGGAAAAACTCGTTGAAAGTAACCTTGCAGGAAGATACGGAAGTATTGGACGAAGTTGTTGTAGTAGGTTACGGAACGATGAAAAAGAGCGATTTGACTGGTGCCGTATCTTCTGTCGGAGTGAAGGACATCAAAGACTCTCCGGTAGCTAATATCGGTCAGGCAATGCAGGGAAAAGTATCCGGCGTGCAGATTATCGATGCCGGTAAGCCGGGTGATAATGTCACCATTAAAATCCGCGGTTTGGGTACGATCAATAACAGTAACCCGCTGATTGTCATTGACGGAATTCCTACCGACTTGGGATTGTCTTCCTTGAATATGGCTGATGTGGAACGGGTAGACGTATTGAAGGATGCTTCGGCAACAGCTATCTATGGTTCCCGTGGTGCCAACGGTGTGGTGATGATTACCAGCAAACGTGGTGCCGAAGGTGCCGGAAAAGTAACGGTAAACGCAAACTGGGCTATCCAGAACGCTACTAAAGTGCCCGATATGCTGAATGCTGCGCAATATGCCGCCTTGAGCAATGATATGCTGTCTAATAATGATGATAATACAAACCCTTATTGGGCAGACCCTTCTTTATTGGGAACAGGAACGAACTGGCTGGATGAGATGCTACGTACGGGAGTGAAACAAAGCTATTCGGTTAGCTATTCCGGTGGTACGGAAAAGGCACATTACTATGTATCCGGCGGTTTCCTCGACCAGTCCGGTATCGTAGAAAGCGTTAATTACCGTCGTTTCAATTTTCAGGCAAATAGTGATGCCCAGGTTAATAAATGGTTGAAGTTCACTACTAATCTGACATTCAGTACCGACGTGAAAGAGGGAGGAACTTACAGCATCGGTGATGCGATGAAAGCACTTCCCACCCAGCCGGTGAAGAATGAAGACGGTAGCTGGAGCGGTCCCGGACAGGAAGCGCAATGGTATGGAAGTGTCCGCAATCCGATCGGTACATTGTATATGATGACGAACGAGACAAAAGGATATAACTTTCTGGCAAACATCACCGGAGAGATTGCCTTTACCAAATGGTTGAAGTTGAAAAGTACCTTTGGTTATGATGCCAAATTCTGGTTTGTCGACAACTTTACTCCGGCTTACGACTGGAAACCGAATCCGGTAGAAGAATCTTCCCGCTATAAGAGTGACAACAAATCATTTACCTACCTGTGGGATAATTATTTTGTATTCGACCACACTTTCGCCCAAAAACATCGTGTAGGTGTGATGGCAGGTTCTTCCGCCCAGTGGAACAACTATGATTACCTGAATGCTCAAAAGAATATCTTCATGTTTGATAATATCCATGAAATGGACAATGGCGAGAAGATGTACAGTATCGGCGGCAGCCAGAGTGACTGGGCACTGCTTTCTCTGATGGCACGTCTCAACTATTCTTACGAAGATAAATACCTGCTTACAGCCACTGTGCGCCGTGACGGTTCTTCCCGCTTCGGTAAGAACAACCGTTGGGGAACATTCCCTTCCGTTTCTCTGGCATGGCGTATTTCGCAGGAAGAATGGTTTCCGAAAGACAACTCTCCGGTGAATGACCTCAAACTGCGTATCGGATACGGTGTGACCGGTAATCAGGAAATCGGTAACTACGGCTTTGTTGCTTCCTATAATACAGGAGTCTATCCTTTCGGCAACAACAACTCCACCGCTTTGGTATCTACCACTCTTTCCAATCCGAATATTCATTGGGAAGAGGTACGCCAGACCAACTTCGGTGTGGATATGAGCCTGTTCAATTCACGTGTCAACCTTTCGCTGGATGCCTACATCAAAAAGACGGCAGACATGTTGGTGAAAGCTTCCATCCCTATCACCTCCGGTTTTGAAGATACTACTGAAACCTTTACCAATGCCGGCAAGATGCGCAACAAAGGGGTGGAAATGACCCTGCGCACCATCAACCTGAAAGGTCTTTTTTCTTGGGAATCTGCTTTAACGGCCACTTATAACAAGAATGAAATTCTGGACCTGAACAGCGAAACTCCGATGTTTATCAATCAGATGGGTAACTCATACGTGACTATGCTTAGAGCCGGTTATCCGATCAATGTATTCTACGGATACGTGACCGACGGGCTTTTCCAAAACTGGGAGGAAGTAAACCGCCATGCTACCCAACCGGGAGCCGCTCCGGGGGATATCCGTTTCCGGGATTTGAATAACGATGGAGTCATCAACGATGAAGACCGTACCGTTATCGGCAACCCGAATCCGAACTGGTTCTTCTCTTTAAGCAATAATTTCTCTTATAAGGGATGGGAACTCTCCGTTTTCCTGCAAGGCGTATCGGGAAACAAGATTTATAACGCCAACAATGTTGACAACGAAGGAATGGCAGCCGCTTACAACCAAACCACAGCCGTATTGAACCGCTGGACGGGTGAAGGAACCAGCAACTCTATGCCCCGCGCCATTTGGGGAGACCCGAACCAGAACTGCCGTGTATCCGACAGGTTTGTGGAAAACGGTTCCTATCTCCGTCTGAAGAATATCACGCTTTCGTATACACTGCCCAAAAAGTGGATGCAAAAGATTCAACTGGAAAATGCCCGCATCTCTTTCTCTTGCGAGAATGTGGCAACTATCACCGGATATTCCGGCTTCGACCCGGAAGTTGATGTCAATGGTATCGACAGCAGCCGTTACCCGATTTCACGTACCTTCAGTATGGGCTTGAACTTTAACTTTTAAATCAGGAGAAAGAATATGAAAAAGATAATAACTTTGGTATTTATGTCTGCCGTGCTGGCATTGACATCGTGCAACGATTTCTTGGATAAATATCCCAAATATGGCGTCGATCCCGAATCGGAAGTGACGAACGAGATTGCTGTGGCACTGACTACTGCCTGCTACAAGACTCTTCAGTCATCTAATATGTATAACCAACGTATTTGGAGCCTCGACATCATCGCAGGCAACAGTGAAGTAGGAGCCGGAGGAGGTACTGACGGTTTGGAGACTGTTCAGGCTTCCAACTTCATAGCCCAGAGCGACAACGGCTTTGCTTTGTATGTATGGCGTTCTCCGTGGGTTGGGATCGGACGTTGCAACATCGTGCTTTCCAATCTGCCTTCAGCATCTATCTCCGATGAGATAAAGACCCGTTGCATGGGTGAGGCTTATTTCCTGCGTGCACATTATTATTATATTCTGGTTCGTTTGTACGGAGGGGTGCCTTTGCGCTTGGAGCCGTTTGAACCGGGAGAATCTGCGGATATTGCCCGTAATACGGTAGATGAGGTATATGCTCAAATCCTTTCCGACTGCAAAAATGCAGTGAATATGCTTCCTCCGAAAAGCAGTTATGGAGATGCTGACAGGGGACGTGCCTGCAAAGAGGCTGCAATGGCGATGCTGGCGGATATTTACCTGACACTGGCTCCCAACCATCGCGACTATTATAATGAAGTAGTGACCTTGTGCAATAACATTGCTGCCATGGGATATGATCTGACTCAATGCAATTATGCCGATAACTTTAATGCGACGATCAATAATGGTGCGGAATCTCTCTTCGAAGTGCAATACTCCGGTAGTACGGAATATGACTTCTGGGGCGGCGATAATCAAGCATCCTGGCTGTCTACCTTCATGGGGCCTCGTAATTCGGGTATGGTAGCCGGTGCTTATGGATGGAACTTGCCTACGGAAGAGTTTGTCAAGCAATACGAGGACGGTGATTTACGGAAAGACATCACTGTGTTGTATCAGGGCTGTCCTGCTTTTGACGATATGGAATACAGACGTTCCTGGTCGAATACGGGTTATAACGTACGTAAGTTCCTTGTGTCGAAAACCGTCTCTCCGGAGTATAATACCAACCCCAACAACTTTGTAGTATACCGTTATGCGGATGTCTTACTGAAGAAAGCGGAAGCCTTGAATGAACAGGGACATCCGGATCAGGCTGCCGAACCATTGAATATCGTTCGTAAGCGTGCCGGACTGACAGAGCTGCCGACCACTCTGACGCAGACCGAAATGAGAGAAAAGATTATTCATGAACGTCGGATGGAACTTGCTTTTGAGGGACATCGCTGGTTCGATATGATCCGGGTTGATAATGGAAATTATGCATTGACATTCCTGAAATCTATCGGTAAGAATAATGTGACCAAAGAACGTCTCCTGTTGCCTATTCCGCAGACGGAGATGGACTCCAATCACTTGATGACTCAAAATCCCGGTTATTAATCCGTTTTATAATCATTCATTTAGACAAATAATATGATGAAGAAATATATATATCAGTTGTTATGCTCTCTTTTCATCGGTGCAACGATGGTTGCCTGTGCCGAGGATTATATGGAGACAGATAAAGGACATGATACTCTCACCCTTTCGGTGAATCAGCAGGAGTTGGTGTTGAACGAAAAGAACCATAGCCAGGAGGCGCTGGCGCTTTCATGGACTACCGGAACGAATTATGGAAGCGGTAACCGTATCTCTTATACGCTGGAACTGGCGAAAGCTGGAACGGACTTTGCGAATCCTTATTCGGTAGATTTGGGTACGGGAACGTATCAATGGACTAAGAAAGTGGAAGAACTCAACCAATTCCTGAATACGCAGTTCGGTATCGGTTATGCCGTGAAAGCGGAGTTGGAAGCACGTATCACAGCCGTCGTTGCCGGAATGGAAGATCAGAAGCAGATTGCGACGACTGCCTTTACAGTGACTACCTACCAGCCGGTTACTACCACGCTTTACCTGATTGGTGATGCTGCTCCGAACGAATGGAGCGCCGATAACGCAACGGCAATGGAACGTACGGATAACGGACAATTTACATGGACAGGAAAGCTGAATACCGGATCGTTTAAGTTTATAACGACCTTAGGAGAATTCCTGCCGTCGTACAATCGTGATGCTACTGCCGAAGAAGGATTCAAACTGACCTACCGTACATCGGGTGACCAACCGGACGAACAGTTCACAATCAGTAAAGAAGCAACTTATATCGTAAAAGCAAACCTGCTCGACTTGACGTTGACACTTACCGAAACAGAAGATATTGGCTGGAGATATGAAGAATTTTTCATTGTCGGTTCGTTTACGGGTAACAATGGTTGGGGATTTGAAGCACTGTCTAAAGATGCTGTTCAGATGGATCTGTTCCATTATGGAGCTGTGATTCCTTGGAAGGCAGACGGAGAATTTAAATTCGCTTCTGTGACAGATTTCGGTCAGGCGGATGCTTTCTTCCATCCTACCATGGCTAATGCTCCGTACACTTCGACATCCGTAGTGCTTGGAGGTGACGATAATAAATGGCAGATGAAGGAAGCCGAATGTGGCAAGCCTTATAAAGTATGGTTCTATACAGGTAAAGGAAAAGAAAAGATGCTGATGCGTCCGTTCACTCCTTACGAAGGGCTGTATCTGGTGGGTGAGGCAACTCCAAACGGATGGGATTTAGGCAATGCTACTCCGATGACGAAGAGTGCCGACAGTCCTTACATCTTTACCTGGAGCGGCACACTGAAAACAGGTGAGATGAAGATATCCTGCGATAAACAGTCAGACTGGAACGGGGATTGGTTTATGGCGGATAAGAGCAACAAGGCTCCGACGGGAGAAGTAGAGACGGCATTGTTCGTTACCAAGTCGGATGCGGAGTTGAACAGTATGTATCCGGATACAGATTTGGGTAGTTTGGATTATAAATGGAATATTCAGGAAGCCGGTTCTTATCGGATTACGATTGACCAGTTGAAAGAGACGATTTCGATTGTGAAACAATAAAACAAGAATTCAAGATGAAGAAAATAATATATTGGGTGGCTGCTTTCCTGTGTATGGCTTGCAGTGACGATCATGGGTCGAACCAGGAGAATGGAGGAGCTTCGGGCAGTGTCACCGAAGTGACTCCGGTAACATCGGATTTAAGTGTGGACCTGTCTACGGATAAGGCTTTCTATAAACCGGGGGAGAAAGTGGTATTTACAGCAGAAGATGCGTTGCCTGCCGGAACTAAAGTTCGTTATCGTCTTTTAGGGGAGGTTGTCGGAGAAGAGTCGGTGGTAAATGGTACCAGTTGGACATGGCAACCGCCTACTACTGATTTCAAAGGATATATGGCGGAACTGTACCGTCAGGAGAATGGTACGGATGTGATTGTCGGTACGATTGCGGTAGATGTATCCAGTGATCCGGCACGTTTTCCGCGTTATGGTTTTGTCGCTGATTTCAGTCGGGAGAAGACGGCTGAAAAGACACAGGAAGAGATGGCGTATCTGAATCGTCATCACATCAATTGGGTACAGTTTCAGGACTGGCATAATAAACATCACTGGCCGTTGGGCGGTACACGCACACAGTTGGACGAAGTATATATGGACATCGCTAACCGGGAGGTTTATACAAGTTCGGTGAAAAATTACATTGAAGCGCAGCATCGTTTCGGTATGAAGTCTATGTTTTACAATCTTTGTTTCGGAGCGTTGAAGGATGCCGCTACGGACGGGGTGAAGGAGGAATGGTATTTGTTTAAGGATGCTTCTCACACTACTAAAGATAGTCATGATTTGCCGGGCGGATGGAAAAGTAATATTTATCTGGTAGATCCTTCTAATAAGGAATGGCAGAAATATTTGAACGAAAGGAATGATGATGTATATGCGAACTTTGCCTTCGACGGCTATCAGATAGACCAGTTGGGACGACGCAGCACGCTTTACAATTACAACGGTATTCCGGTCAATCTGCGTGAGGGATATGCTTCTTTTATTGAAGCGACGAAGCAGGCTCATCCGGACAAGAGTTTGGTGATGAATGCGGTCAGCCGTTACGGTGCCCGCCAGATTGGGGAGACTGGTAAAGTTGATTTCTTCTATAATGAGGTGTGGGCGGATGAGGCTGATTTTACCAATCTGAAAGCCATTCTTTATGAAAATGGAGTCTATGGTAATTATCAGTTGAATACGGTTTTTGCAGCTTATATGAATTATAATAAAGCGGATAACCGGGGAGAATTTAATACGCCGGGTATCTTATTGACAGATGCTGTTATGTTTGCTTTGGGTGGTTCGCACCTGGAGTTGGGAGGCGATCACATGTTGTGCAAAGAGTACTTTCCGAATGAGAACCTGACAATGAGCGAAGAACTGAAAACAGCGATGGTTCGTTATTATGATTTCCTGACTTCTTATCAAAATCTGCTTCGTGACGGTGGTACGGAGAATAGTGTTTCCATGAATTGTACCAATGGCGAAATGAGATTGAATAGTTGGCCTCCTCAACAGGGATCAGTTACGACTTATGCCAAGCAGGTAGGTGGCAAGCAAGTGATACATCTTCTTAATTTCTCGCAAGCGAACAGCCTTAGTTGGAGAGATGTGGACGGTACGATGCCGGAACCGGCTTTGATTACAAAAGCGGCTTTGCAAATGAATCTGTCGGCAAAGGTGAATAAGCTATGGGTAGCGTCACCGGATGCACACGGAGGGGCTTTGCAGGAATTGGCCTTTACACAGGAGAATGGAGTTGTCTTTTTCACATTGCCTTCCCTGAAATATTGGACGATGATTGTGGCTGAATAAAGCGGCTGCTACAGAATAACTAAAATGATAGGTATGATGATTAGATATAGATTATGGGTATGGGTGTTGTGCCTGGTATTTCCAACATGGGTTTGGGCGGAAAATGAGACACGTACATGCACTTCTTTTACACAGCAGGGACGTCAGGTGACTTTTCACCTGGCGGACAGTGCCGCGTTGCAATTGCAACTTTGCAGCTCTTCCGTCGTGAAAATCTGGTTCTCACCCGACGGGCAATTGCAACGAAAAAATGCTTCGTTTGCAGTGATTAATGAAGAACTGGAAGAGGTAGGAACTATTCATGTGGATGAACAGGCGGCCTGTTACGAGATATTTACTCCGAAGTTGCGTATCCGGGTGAATAAATCTCCGATGAGTCTTCAGATATTCGATAAATATCAGAAACTGCTGTTTAGTGATTATGCCGATAAAGGCCATGTCAGTGAAGGAACGAAGAAAGTGGAATATAAAGTGCTTCGTCGTGACGAGCACTTCTTCGGACTTGGTGAGAAAGCGGGAAAGATGGACCGTCGTGGCGAGTCTTATAAGATGTGGAATAGTGACAAACCTTGTTATAGCGTGGTAGAAGATCCTCTTTACAAGAGTATTCCTTTCTTTATGAGTAATTACCGGTATGGTATTTTCTTTGATAACACCTATAAGACGGAATTCAAATTCGGAACGGAAAGCCGTGATTATTACAGCTTTGAAGCTCCGAACGGGGAAATGGTATATTACTTTATCTTCGGTAAAGACTATAAAGAAATCATCAGCCAATACGTCGGACTGACTGGAAAACCTATCATGCCGCCGAAATGGGCGTTGGGTTTTGCTCAATGCCGCGGTCTGTTGACAAGTGAAAAGCTAAGTCGTGAGATAGCCGAAGGCTACCGGAAACGGGGAATACCTTGTGATATTATCTATCAGGATATCGGCTGGACAGAATATTTGCAGGATTTCGAATGGCGCAAAGGAAACTATGAAAACCCTAGGAAGATGCTTTCGGATTTGAAAGAGATGGGTTTTAAGGTAGTCGTATCTCAAGACCCGGTAATTGCACAAGCCAACAAAAAACAATGGGAAGAAGCAGACCGTCTGGGCTATTTTGTAAAGGACAATACGAACGGCAAAAGCTACGATATGCCCTGGCCGTGGGGTGGGAACTGCGGAGTGGTAGATTTCACCCTGCCTGCCGTAGCCGACTGGTGGGGAACTTATCAGCAGAAACCTATTGACGATGGTGTCTCCGGCTTCTGGACAGACATGGGCGAACCTGCTTGGAGTAACGAGGAGCAGACGGAACGCCTGGTGATGAAGCACCATCTCGGTATGCACGATGAAATCCATAACGTCTATGGCCTGACCTGGGACAAAGTGGTGAAGGAGCAATTTGAAAAGAGGAATCCGGACCGTCGTGTTTTCCAAATGACCCGTGCTGCTTATGCCGGCTTGCAACGTTATACGTTTGGCTGGACGGGTGATAGCGGAAACGGAGACGACGTACTGCAAGGTTGGGGACAATTAGCCAATCAGATTCCTGTAATGCTTTCCGCCGGATTGGGATTAATCCCATTTTCTTCCTGTGATATCACCGGTTACTGTGGGGATATTGAGGATTATCCGGCTATGGCCGAACTCTATACCCGTTGGATTCAATTCGGAGCATTTAATCCTTTGAGCCGTATCCACCATGAGGGAGATAACCCGGTGGAACCATGGCTTTTCGGACCGGAAGCGGAAAAGAACGCGAAAGCAGCTATCGAGCTGAAATATCGTTTGTTGCCGTATATCTACACTTACGCCCGCGAAGCGTATGATACAGGATTGCCTATCATGCGGCCTCTGTTTCTCGAATATCCAATGGATATGGAAACTTTCTCTACGGATGCTCAATTCATGTTCGGTCGTGAATTGTTGGTAGCCCCTGTGGTGAAGAAAGGTGCCCGCACAAAGAACGTGTATCTTCCCGAAGGTACATGGATAGACTACAACAACAAGCAGACAGTCTACACCGGAGAGCAGTGGACTACGGTTGATGCTCCCTTGTCTTCTGTTCCTATGTTTGTGAAGCAAGGTTCTATCATCCCCACCATGCCGGTGATGAACTACACCCATGAGAAACCGGTATATCCACTTACTTTTGAAATCTTTCCCGCACAGGAAGGTGCACAGGCTGCCTTTACTCTCTACGAAGATGAAGGAGAAGACTTAGGATACCAACGTGATGAATTTGTCAAAACACCGATTATTTGCAGCACTCTGGCAAATGGATATGAATTGACTGTCTCTGCCCGTGAAGGAAAAGGATACACTGTCCCCGGTCCGAGAAATCTGCTGTTCCGTATTTATTCTGCGAAAGCCCCGAAAGAGTTAGCTGTCAAAGGAAAGAAGATAAAGAAAACTAAACCGGAACGTTTGGAAGATAATTTAGAGAATGATACTGAAACTGTGGCGTGGAGTTGGGATAAAGAAACTGGTGTCTGTAGTGTGCGAATGCCTGATAAGGGTATTGATGAGCAGGTTATGATTATCTCCAAATAGTAGACAGAGACAAAATAGAGGGAAGTACAGCCCTAGTCATGTATTCCCTGTTTATTGGGCATATATATCCAGCATCTTGGGTATATATGCCCACCATGGTGAATATATATGCCTACCACGCTGGATATATATACAACAAACTATGAAGTACAACCTTAAACTTTAGGGAAGTATCGTGAATGGCGGAGGTAAAAACAATCTCTACCATTCACGATTTTTTCTAATTAGTGTTTTTTCTAAAATTTCAGAACCGCTTTTACCGGGAAATGATCCGAAGGAATATGAGATTCATACTTTCCAGTAGTTTCGTTCTTGGTGCGATAAGTATCCGTTAATACACCGTATTTCTCTACAGTAAAATTGGGGGTTACGAAGATATGGTCAATACGGTTTGGAGTATATGTGTTCGGATTCCAGCCTGTACATGTCCCATTAGTTGCATATCTCATTTGAGCTACCTCGTAAGAATCTGATAATATTCCGGATTCATGAAGAACCTGATAACTTTCGCTAGTTTGGTCTACATTGAAATCACCTGTTAGTATAACGGGATCTTTGCCACACATTTCCTTAATTTTGCTAATAACCAGTTTGGCACTTTCTCGACGGGCTACCACTCCGATATGATCCATGTGCAGATTAAAGAACCAGAATTTGAACTTACCGGTTTTGTCTTTGAATTCTCCCCATGTGCAGATGCGGGTATAAGCAGCATCCCATCCTTTATTGGGCTTTGTAGTGTCTTCCGACAACCAGAAGTTGCCGGACTTGAGTAGTTTGAACTTATCTTTCCGATAGAAAATAGGTGCATATTCCCCTTTCGTCTTGCCGTCATCCCGTCCTACACCTATGTAACTGTATGTAGGTAGAGCATTGAGCATATCCTCCAGTTGATTATGCTTTACTTCCTGCGCTCCAAAAATATCGAAATCATGGAAAGTGATTAACTGTGTAAGTATTGGGTAGCGTTGCTCCCATCCATTTCCGGCTTTGGCATCGTTCGGGTTACTGTTTCGTACGTTGTAGGAGGCTACATTCAGTTGCTGTGCATTCAGTATTGACGCACCGAAGAGCGTCAATACAATAAAAAGTTTTCTCATTGTTTTTTATTGTTAGATGGTTATTTAATATCTTTTTTTTCTGTTCGTTCGCTTCTGTATTCTTTGGGCGATGTATTGTATAATTTAGTAAATTCCCGGTAGAAATACGACTTGTTGGAGAAGCCTGATTTATACATGATCTCGGTGACGGTGAGCTTGGTAGTCTTTAGCAACCCGGCAGCATATTCCAGACGGATGGTACGGACAAATTCGCTTGGGGTCTTTTCTGTTAATTCTTTGAGTTTGCGATACAATCCTGCTTTGCTCACTCCTATAAAGTCTGCTAGAGAATCCGGATTCATGGATTCATCGTCAATATTATCTTCAATGAACTTGATAATCTTGTTTAGTAATAGCTCATCTTCTTTGTGCATGGTGATTCCATCTCTTACAATAAGAGAAGAACGGCCCGATTTGAAATACTCTTTCATCAGAGAATATTTATTAATCATATTCTCTACTGCACTCAACACATGCCTTGGATGGAAAGGCTTCGGGATATACAGATCTGTACCATGATTATAAGCATTGATTTGGTCTTCAATAGAGTTTTTGGCAGAGATGTGGATAACAGGAATGTGCATTGTCCGTTCATTAGATTTCAATATGTCTGTCAGTGTAATACCATCTAGTTTAGGCATTAACACATCGCTGATAATGATGTCCGGTTGTTTTTGCTCTACTTCTTTCAGTGCCTCTTCTCCATTGCCAGCTTCGCGAACCTGATAGTAGGGAAGCAGAATATCTTTCAACAGTTCCCGGATATTCTTTTCGTCTTCTACAATCAGTATGGTAATTTCTTTCTGCTTAGGAATGAAAAGCATTTCACTGACCTCTGTTTCTTCTTCTGTAGGCTGACTTTCTTTTTCGGTATTCACGTGCATAGGAGGCAGGGATACATTGAATTCTACATATTCTCCCAAAGTACTTTCTATAGTGATTTCTCCACCTAATAATTCAGTCAGGCTTTTGGTTAGGTTCAGACCCACTCCGGTACTCCCGGCATGCTTCAGCTTACTGCTCTCGAAAATCTTAAAGCGACTGAATATTTCGCTCGTTTGCTTCTCAGTCAATCCCTTACCAGAGTTGCGTATACGGAAATGTAATGTTCCGGTAGTGGCATTCTGTCTTATTTCAGCATGAATATATCCTCCGGACGGTGTATATTTGAATGCGTTAGATAATAAGTTGAATATAATTTTCTCCAGCGAATTCCGGTCTGTAGTAAAAGACGACACTTCTTTACTTTTGAAACTAAAGTCTATTTTATTCTCTTCAGCAATTTCAGTATAGTTGTCTGACACATAATCAACGAGTAGGTGAATATCTACTTTCTCTGCATAGATAGCTGTATGTCCCGATTCTGCTTTCCGAAACTCCATTAGTTCGTTGATGAGTTTCTGCATCCGGTCGGCATTGTTCTTGATGATGTAGATATACCTTTTCGTATAACTGTCAAGGTCTGCTTTTTCCAGCAGATGCTGTGCCGGACCATATATCAGTGTTAGCGGAGTGAAGAACTCATGTGCCACGTTCGTAAAGAAGTTCAACTTCGATTCATGAATACGTTGTTGATTTTGCTTTTCAATATGTTCTAGTAAAATCTGGCGATTCAGTCGGATACGATTCTTGATGACAGACTGTGTTATATAAATAGCAATAGCAATTAAAATAAAATAGATAATAAAGGCAGTAGTACTTAGCCACCAGGGATAGGCGACATCCAGATGAAGAGAGTAGATTTGATTGCTCCATACACGGTCACCATTAGTACATTTTACTTCCAATTTATATTTCCCCGGAGGAAGTTTGGTGATGACGATATTGGGGTTGTTTTCGTTGTAAATCCATTCATCAGCGAAGTCAATAATCCGATAACTAAATTCGCAGTTCTCGTTGTTGATAAAGTCGTGTGTTGTGAACCCTAATGTAAGGTAAGGTTCGTCATAGGCAAGCCGGAGCGTATGATTAAGAATACGCTCGTAAATGTTTTGGCTGGTGTTATTAATTTTTAGACTATTCAAACTTAGAGTAGCAATATGGTCCCGTAAATGTATTTTGTTCTCATCGAAATAGTTCAGCCCACTGACTCCTCCGAAATACAACCATCCTGCTTTATCCTTAAAAATCGCTCCATCGGAAAATTCATCATTTTGTAATCCGTTTCTGGAAGAATAGTTAGTAATCTTTCCCGAAGATAGATTGATAAAAGAGATACCTTGATTGGTACTTGCCCAGATATTACCGTTTTCATCTTTTAGAATACCGTGAATCGTATTGTTGGGCAGTCCGTTATGATCCGTATATTCCGTAATAGATGGCGGAATGTCTGCCGGAAACAATCGATTGAGGCCGTAACTGGTGCCTATCCAAATGCTGGCAGAATCTCCTTTGGTCAGATAGAGTATATCGTTGTTGGTTAGGGATAAAGTAGAGTCTATCTCATGAATTTGTTGGAAACATTCGGATGTGATATCGAACTTATTGATTCCGCCGCCTCGTGTGCCTAGCCAAAGTTCATTTTCATTATACCCGGCAATGACCGAATAAATGATGTTATTACTTGGTGAGGAAGGTCCGGGAGATTTATATTGTTTCATTTCTGTCACTTTATAACTTTTTCCTTCCCTTTGCAAGCTTAGTTTGATAAGTCCATAGCCGGAAGTGCCCAACCATAATAGTGAGTCGTTATGAGTGAACAGGATGCTGTATACAGCTTTGAAAGTCGGATATTCAGCAGGAATATTTAACTTCTTTACCTGACTGCTATTAAGTGGAATATAATTGATGCCCGTTCCCTCGGTCCCGATAAATATGTCTCCGGACATATTTTTTCGGATAGTATAGACAGAATTGGAAATCAATCCGTTGTCGGTTGACAGATAAGGTTCGACCTGCCGTTTCTGTTTGTCAAGCAGCAGAATTCCTTCTCCTTTGGTTCCCACGAGTATATTACCATTATCTTCTTCGCAAAAACAACGTACGGGATAATCAGTTTTTATGGTGTGGAATGGAGAACTGTGTTCATAGACTTCCAATACTCCTTGCCCGTCGGTGCCTACCCAGAGTATATTCTGCGAACCGATGTAGATGGTGAAAATGGATGCTTTCGCTGGTAATTGAGGTAATTCCGTTGAAGTATTATCTTCCAGATTATACCTGATACATCCCCCTTCGATAAAGCTGATGAGAAGATACTCTTTGTGACAGATAACTTGCGAAACCGTTTTATTTTCCGGAATATCTATGCTATTCAGTATGCGGTTGTCCAAAGAAACGGTTAATGTCCGGTCATCGTTAATGATAAGATAATCTTGAGAAAGATAAATGCCGGAAATGAAAGCAGGTTGTTTGATTTCTTTTTTGAACGAGAGTTCGAGATTAGAGCTATGGACAGATAGTTGATAATGTAATAATTGTCCATGTTCTGTGAGGAAGAATACTTGGTCTTTGGCATCAATAACGAAGTTTTTGATGCCATCAGGAAGATTATTTTTCAATGGAACAAAGTCCTGTTTCCGGTCGTCAAAATAGAATAAACCTTGTTCTTTCACATAGCAGATAATGTATTTGCCGGAAGTGATACCCAGTAGGAATGATTTCTCTTGTTTGGGCGGATTGTTCTGCGTACCTAAATAATAAGGAGTAAATTGCTGTGTGGAACGTTTCCACCGGTTGACGCCATAGTCGGTAGATACCCACAATACAGAGTCATTTTGCTCGATAATTTGCCAGACCACATTGTTACTGATAGATCCTGCATTTTTTTTATTATAAGAATAGGTTTTAAAGCTACGTCCGTTGTAGGCATTCAGCCCGTCCCATGTTCCTACCCAAAGCGTATGTTCCGAATCTTCTAGAAAACAATTCACTGAATTATTGGATAACCCGTCTGCATTCGAAATCTGTTTCACTACATTTTGGGAATGTAATAAAACAGGCATCAGGCATGAATAAATAAGGATGCAGATGTAGCGGAAATATGAGTGCTTTCGTAGAATCATGTCGCAAAGATAGAGAGGAAAAATAAGAAAACAAAGATAAAAATATGCTGTACAACACCTGTATACCCTTTTGAGAATATAGTGCACCTTTTCCGTTGTTGTGCAGGGTAGCTTTGTCACCAGAAATAAAAACAACACATATTTATTTAATAATTTGAAAATGGATATTGCAAAACGATTTCATCAAAACCCATTGTTGAAACCCTCCGACCTACAATCAGGAATAGAAGGTATGGAAATCACCTGTTTTCTGAATCCCGGCGTGTTCCGTTTCGACGGAAAAATTTGGTTATTACTGCGAGTGGCCGAACGGCCTGTGCAGAAACAGGGAGTTATTAGTTTTCCCGTATATAATAAAGATGGAAAAATAGAAGTGCTCTCTTTCGATGAGAATGACCCGAAACTGGATGCTTCTGATCCTCGTGTGATAGGATATGCAGGGCAGAATTATCTGACTACTATGTCTTATCTCCGACTGGTGTCGAGTGAAGACGGAATTCACTTCAAGGAAGAACCGGATTATCCTCCTATTTTTGGTAAAGGAGCATTAGAGGCTTTTGGCATTGAAGATTGCCGGGTGGCCACTACTGCCGATGGTTATTATCTTACGTTTACGGAAGTCTCTTCTGTAGCTGTTGGTGTAGGGCTGATTCATACTTATGACTGGAAAAACTATGCTCGTTATGGCATGATTTTCCCTCCTCATAATAAAGATTGCGCGCTGTTTGAAGAGAAAGTGAACGGAAAATATCTTGCACTGCATCGTCCGAGTAGCCCAGAGTTGGGTGGCAACTATATTTGGCTTGCCGAATCACCCGACCGGCTGCATTGGGGCAACCATTGTTGCATTGCAACTACCCGTCCTGATAGTTGGGACTGTGCCCGCGTGGGTGCAGGAGCGGCACCTATTCGTACAGAGGAAGGGTGGTTGGAAATTTATCATGGTGCGGACTATCAAAACCGTTATTGTCTGGGAGCTCTTCTACTTGATTTAAATGATCCTTCAAAGGTAATTGCCCGAAGTAAAGAACCTATCATGGAGCCTGTTGCTCCTTACGAACAAACCGGATTTTTCGGGAATGTAGTTTTCACCAACGGACATTTGGTAGAGGGAGATAAGATAAGGCTTTATTATGGTGCCAGTGATGAAGTAATCTGTGGGGCGGAGTTGTCTATTGCAGAGATTCTCTGTTCATTAAAGTCGTAATATAAATAAGATAGATAATGAATAAACTAAAAAGAGAGTATCAGTTCTTCAAACAGCAAACTTCTAATGTACGGGTCTTGCTGATGACTAATCTTCTTTATGCGCTGGTGCTTCCTGTAGTTGAGATTTTCGTGGGCGCTTATGTGATGCGCCATACCAGTGAACCGGTTTCGGTGGCTTTTTATCAGCTTTTCATATACATTGGTATCATCACTACCTCATTTGTGAATGGTTTCTTGTTGCGACATGTGAGTGTGAAGATTCTGTATGCAGGAGGGATATTAGTTAGTGGATTGTCGATGTTTGCCATGATGTTGGTAAAGTCATTAGGCTTTGTGGAATTGAGTATAGCCGGATTTGTACTTGGAGCTGCATCGGGCTTCTTCTGGACCAATCGCTATCTGCTGACTCTGAATAACACGACAGATGATAGTCGTAACTACTTCTTCGGGCTGGAGTCTTTTTTCTTTTCCATTACTTCGATTACTGTACCTTTATTGATTGGAGCATTTATCAGTCAGATAGATGGCAGAGAAATAATGGGATGCCTGATTGATATTAATGGAGCCTATCGGTTGGTGACGGTTGGAGTAATCATAGTGACTTTGTTTGCTGTAGCCGTTTTATGGCGTGGTAAGTTCGCCAATCCGGTGCAGAAGAATTTTCTGTATTTCCGGTTTTGCACACTTTGGAAAAAAATGTTGTTGCTGGCTTCCCTGAAAGGAATGGTACAGGGATTTCTGGTGACTGCTCCTGCTATTCTGGTTCTGAAGTTAGTAGGTGATGAAGATGTACTGGGTTTAATACAGGGAATCAGTGGTACACTGACAGCTGTTTTGGTTTATGTATTGGGACGAATAACCAAACCTGAAGACCGATCGAAAGTATTTATAGCCGGGCTACTTGTCTTTTTTATCGGTACTCTGTTCAACGGAATCTTGTTTTCAGTCACCGGAGTGATTATCTTTGTCCTCTGTAAGGTGATCTTTCAGCCATTGTTTGACTTACCTTATTACCCTATTATGATGCAAACCATCGATGCAGTAGTAAAAATCGAAAAAAGAAATGAATATACCTATATTTTAAGCCATGAGTTCGGACTATTTCTGGGACGTGCTTTTGGACTAATACTTTTTATGGTACTCGCATTTGTCATATCACAGGATTTTGCATTGAAGTATGCATTGATCCTGGTGGGAGCTTTGCAGTTGATTGCCTATCCATTAGCCCGGAACATCATCAGACAGAATCAAGCTATTCGCTAATATTTCAAAATCGTTAAATCGTCGTTGCAAACGAATGAATTATTATGTTGTACAGCACCTATATACTCTTTTGAGAATATAGTACACTCTATTTTTTGCGGGGTACGATAGTTTTGCCGGCAGAAAAACGATGAACGACCGATTTGGGAAAACTAAAAAAAACGACGTATGATAAAACTAAAATCTGTAATCTATTTAATCAGTATGATGACACTAGCTGGATGCTCCGGACAAAAACAGGCATCCGTAGCTGTCGAAGAACAGAGCGGACAATGGATACTCGGCCCTTTTGTCCGCCCGGAAGGGGTGAATCCGGTGATTTCTCCGCAACCGACTACTTTCCAATGCCCGATGCGCAAGCAGCCGGTAAGATGGGAAGAGAGTGACACTTTCAATCCGGCGGCAACCGTCAAAGACGGAAAGATTGTGGTACTCTACCGCGCGGAAGACAACTCGGCGCAAGGCATCGGAAAGAGGACATCCCGCATTGGCTATGCGGAAAGTACGGACGGAGTAACGATGAGCCAAGCGGACGCACCGGTACTCTTTCCTTCCGAAGACGATTTTAAAGAAATAGAATGGGAAGGTGGTTGCGAAGACCCGCGTGTGGCAATGACGGAAGACGGATTGTACGTCATGCTTTATACAGCCTGGAACCGCAATCTTCCCCGCTTGGCGGTGGCTACTTCCAGAGACTTGAAAAACTGGACGAAACACGGACTCGCTTTTGCGAAAGCGTACAACGGGCGTTTTGCCAATATAGCAAGCAAATCGGCTTCTATTGTCACCGGAGTGAAAGACGGCAGACTGGTCATTGAGAAAGTGGACGGCAAATACTTTATGTACTGGGGGGAGAATGCGGTATGTGCCGCAACTTCCGATAACCTGACCGACTGGACTCCGGTACTGAATGAAAACAACGAACTAAGAGAGATAGCCAAACCCCGCAGCGGGTATTTCGACAGCCGCCTGACTGAGTGTGGCCCACCGGCTATCAAAACCGTGAACGGTATTGTATTATTATACAATGGCAAGAACGGGTATAAGGAAGAAAGGGACTCAGCATATCCCGCAGGCGCTTATTGTGCAGGGCAGTTCCTGTTTGACGCCAACGACCCTTATAAAGTACTCGACCGCCTGGATAAACCCTTCTTTGTGCCCGAAGCCGCTTTCGAGAAAAGCGGCCAGTACAAGGACGGAACAGTGTTTATCGAAGGATTGGCTTACTTTAAAAACAAATTATATCTCTATTATGGCTGTGCCGATTCGCAGGTTGCAGTAGCGATATGTGATGATAATATAGATTCGAAACTTAAAACACATAATTAATTTAATCTATGAAACATGTTTGTAAAATGAACACGGTTGTCTTAAAGTCGTTCAACGACCGGCTGAAGATAGCTACTGTTTCAGCTTTAATGGCAGGGACTTTCCTGTGCGTGCCGTTTACGGTATATGCGGAAAGCCCTTCGGTATCGGGTATCGAACAGACTGTTCGGAATATCACGGTGAAAGGTGTGGTTGTTGATGCCGGCGGAGAACCGGTTATCGGAGCTTCGGTGCAACTGAAAGGTGCTGCCGGTGTGGGGACGATTACCGATGTGGACGGTAAGTTTACCTTGCCGGTTCCCGCTAATGGAGTGTTACAGATTTCCTATATAGGATATAAAACAACAGAAGTGCGGGTGAACGGGCAAGCTGGACTGAAAGTAACTTTGCAGGAAGATACCGAGACGCTGGACGAGGTAGTGGTGGTAGGTTACGGTATTCAGAAAAAGGCTTCCGTGACCGGTTCGGTAGCTGCCATCTCTTCGGATAAGTTGATGGAAGTAAAAGCTCCCAGTGTGACGAATATGCTCGCCGGACGTTTGCCGGGTTTGCGTGCCGTACAGCGTAGCGGAAGCCCCGGTGATGATGGAGCTTCCGTCGATATTCGCGGATATGGAAGCATGCTGGTGATTGTAGACGGTATCGAGCGTGATTATACGCAGCTCGACCCGAATGATATCGAATCCATCTCTATCCTGAAAGATGCCGCCGCAGCTGTTTACGGTTTTAAAGGTTCAAACGGTGTTCTGCTGGTTACTACCAAGAAAGGGACGGAACAGAAGGTAAAGATAGAATATAACGGCTATGTAGGTTTTCAGAAAGTGACCCGCTATCCGGAGATGATGAATGCTTATGAGTACGCTTCTCTTTACAATGAAGCGATTCACAATGCCAACCCGTGGCGCGGAGCTTCCGCTTATTCACAAGAACAACTGGAAGCCTACCGGAACGGTACGGCAGGTACGGACTGGTGGAGTGAGACGATGCGTAGCACCGCTCCCCAGACTTCACACAACTTGAGCCTGACAGGCGGTACGGAGAAAGTGAAATATTACATGTCTATCGGATATATGGACCAGGGCGGTATCATCCGTTCGGGCGACTGGAATTACCAACGTTACAACGTCCGTTCCAACCTGAGCGTGGAAGTGGCTAAGGGACTGAACGTGGAACTGCGTTTGAGCGGACGCTTCGACAACCGCAAAAAGCCTTACAATGGTGACAACCTGTTCCGTTCGGCACAAATGGCCATCCCGACTTATTCCATGTATGCCAATGACAACCCGGATTATTGGGGAGCCGTAGGAGATATGGCGAACCCCGTGCATGTTTCCGATTCGGACGACAGTGGTTATGAAGACCGCCTGCGTCGTGAATTTAACAGCTCGTTGGCTATCACCTGGCAACTTCCCTGGGTGAAAGGACTGATGGCGAAAGCATTGGTTGCCTACGACTATACGAACAAGGAATGGAAAACGTGGCGGAAAGACCTCTCGGAATATACGTATGATTATGCGAATGAAGAGTATATAGAGAAAGTGGTTAACACCGCGCATCTGGAATCGAAGCTGGAAAACTATGACAAACCGACCTATCAGTTCTCTATGAACTACAACAATACGTTTGCTAAAAAGCATAATATCGGTGCCATGCTCGTATGGGAAATGTATAATGACAAGAAGAACTGGGTGACCGGGACACGTGATTTTGCTATCGGGCTGATTCCTGACCTGGACTATGGGGATAAAACGAATCAGGAAGCTTCCGGCAAGACACAGGAAACGGCTCACGCCGGCTTGGTGGGACGTCTGAACTATGATTTCTCTAACCGTTATCTGGTGGAATTCAATTTCCGCTATGACGGAACCTATAAATTCCGTGCAGGTAATCGTTGGGGATTCTTTCCGGGTGTTTCATTGGGATGGCGTGTTTCCGAAGAGGCTTTTTTCAAGAAACTGTTACCCGATATGGATAACCTGAAAATCCGTGCTTCGTACGCCAAAGTGGGCGATGAAGGAGATTTCGACGCGTTCCAGTATCTGGATGGATATACGTCTCACGGAAGCTATATCATGGGCAGCAACGGAGTGACTTCGGGCATGACTACGGTAGGTATGGCAAACCCGTGGCTGACTTGGTATGAATCGAAGATTATGAACATCGGCTTTGAGGCGTCTTACCACAGGGGACTGATTTCTGTGGAGTTCGACTGGTTCCGCAGAAACCGTTCCGGTCTGCCTGCCACCCGTGTAGGCTCATTGCCTACTATCTTCGGTGAATCAATGCCGCAGGAGAACCTGAATTCTGATATTAACACCGGATTCGAGATTGTAGTCGGGCATAAAAACCGGATTGGCAATTTTAATTATAATGTGTCGGCCAACTTCTCTACTACCCGGATTAAGTATGATTATGTGGAGCGGGCGGCTTCCACCAATATGTATGACGATTGGCGTAATAACACCAACGGGCGTTACAAGGATATCCGTTGGGGAAAGAAAGTAATCGGGCAGTTTACTTCTTTCGAGGAAATTTTGAACTCACCGGTTCAGGATAAGGACGGTAACCGTTCGCTGATGCCGGGTGATTTGAAATTCGAAGACTACAATGGTGACGGTATTATTGATGATAACGATACGCAACCACTCGGACACGGTGCCACACCCCGTATGTACTACGGGCTGAATATGTCCGGAGAATACAAAGGATTCGACCTGACTGTCTTCTTCCAGGGAGCTGCCGGACACGATATTTATGTTAGCGGGGATATTCTCGACCCGTTTATCCAGCAAGGTTTAGGTAATGGGCTGGCTATCATGACCGACCGCTGGCACCGGGAAGACCCGACCGACCCTTATAGCAAATGGATTCCGGGATATATGCCTGCCGCACGCGTGGCAGGTGTCGCCGATAACCGTTCCGGTAACTCGTGGTCATTGCACAACGCAAATTACCTGCGCCTGAAAACTCTGGAACTGGGATACACGCTTCCTAAAGTCTTGACAAAAAAGGCGGCTATCGACCGGGTGCGTTTCTATATCAACTGCAACAATCTGCTGACTTTCACCAAGCGTGACGGACTGATGAAGAACGTCGACCCCGAAAGCAATTCCAGCGGAATACGCTATTATCCGCAGATGAAGACGTATAACTTTGGCGTAAATGTAACCTTCTAAAACCAGTAAAGACAATGAATAGGAATTATCTGAAATATATATTGATAGGCGGGGTGTCCATCTTCGTATGGACGGGATGCGATGATTATCTGAACCGTGAGAGTACCAGCGGTGTCAACACACCGGATTTGATTTGGCAAAATCCGAAAGCAATCACAGCCGTATTGGCGGATATGTATGACTCGGGACTGAAACTGGATGAGTTTGACGACTGGTATGGAAGCAAGAAGGCGAACCTGGCGAATCAGACCAGCCTCTCGGATGAGGCTACCGCCAGTTATCAGAAGGAGAGCGCATTCGACAAGTCGAACTCTACTTATTCTTATGGCGACTATGTATTCAACGACGACATGGTGACCCGCTACAAGCAAATCCGCATTGTAAACAACTTCCTGCTGAATATTGAGAAAACTTCCGTATTGAGTGAGGATGAGAAAGAAGAACTCGGAGCAGAAGCCCGTTTTATCCGTGCTATGCAGTACTTCGGACTGGTGAAGCGTTATGGGGGCGTTCCTTTGCAGACTGTTCCGAAAGAATATACCGCAGGAAATACGGAAGCTCTTTACCAGGCTCGTGATACGGAAGCCGCGACCTATGATTTCATTATCAATGAATGTAAGGCTATCTATGAATCATTGCCGGAAGTACGCAGCAGTGATGCCAAATACCGCGCAAATCGTGGAACGGTGCTTGCCTTGTGGTCACGTGCCGCACTGTATGCCGGTACTATCGCCAAGTATTCCAAAACGCTGACTCTCACAGGCGAGGCTGTTTCCAAAGGATATGTGTATATTCCCGAGACAGAAGCGGAACGTTACTTTGACGAATGTTATACTGCTTCATCGAAGATTCTGGATGAAATGGTTCCCCGTGTGTATAGCTTGTATAAATCGACCGGTACGGAAGCGGAAGAGCTGGCGCAGAACTTTTACAATCTCTTTTCCAAAGCAGTGAATGGGGATAACGGAGAATATATTTTCCAGAAACAGTATAATGTGGCTGCCGGTAAAGGACATATGTGGGATAAACTGAATGTTCCTTTCTCTTATCGTGGCGACGGTTGGGGATGCGGCATGTCTCCGGTACTGGAAATGGTAGAGGAATTTGAATATATTGACGGTACGGAAGGGAAGCTGAAGATGAAAGACAGCAGTGGAAAAGCTATCAGCTATGATAGCCCGTATGATATCTTTAAGAATAAAGACCCTCGTTTATTAGGTTCGGTTTACCTGCCCGGTGCTGATTATAAAGGATACGGTGGCGGAAAAATCGAATGGATACGCGGTGTCATCAACGGACAGGATGGGATAGGAACCAAGTATGAAGCTTCCGCCCAACCGGATAAGGAGAACAAGGTCGTAATAGACGGACAGACTTATAATACTTCGGGAAAAGACGGTGGCTCGTTAAGTGTAGGCGACGCCAGCAAGACGGGTTTCTATCAGCGTAAATTCCTGGATGAAAGCCTGACGGATTATACGGACATCGACGCAAAACGTTCTTCTACTCCCTGGGTGGTTTTCCGTCTGGCAGAAATCTATCTGAATCGTGCAGAGGCTTGCATGGAATTGAATCAACACCTGGACGTGGCATTGAAAGATATCAATGAGATTCGCGGCAGGGCAGGCATCAAACTATTGACTGCCGGTAACCTGACGCTGGATAAAGTGCGCCATGAACGGAAAGTGGAACTTGCTTTTGAGAAGCATCGTTACTGGGATTTGAAACGTTGGCGCCTGGCTCATCTCGATGTAAGCAAAGGTGGTTTGACCAATTTCCGCGGCACGGCTCTCTGTCCGTATTACAATGTCAAGAGCGGCAAGTACACCTTTGAAACCGGTGTGCCCGAAAAGAGAAAGCGTCTTTTCCTTGAAAAGAACTACTATACGGTGTTCCGTGCCGAGGACTTGAGTACGAATCCGTTGATGGTACAGAATCCGGGTTACGGTAATTGATACGTCCAATTGTAAGTTTAAAGAAGAAACGATATGAATAAAATAATAAACATAGGATTGACTGCATTATTCGCCTGTTTCGTGGCGGCATGCGAAAATGACATCGATAATTATGATGCGCCGAACGGTGGTGTGTATGGCACTATCTATGATAAGGAAACGAATGAACCGGTTCCTATGCCTGTGCCGGGAAGTAGCGGTGTGATGATGAGTTTGTACGAGCAGAATACGAGGGCTACGGCCTCTGTCGATTTCCGTGCCCGCCAGGATGGAACGTTTGAGCATACGAAGGTGTTCAATGGTAGCTATCGTATTCAGGCAAAGGATGGCCCTTTTGTCGGGGTATGTGAAGGGTATGTCACCGTGAACGGACAAACGCAGGTTGATTTGTACACAATCCCGTTCTCGCGTATCAGTCTTGACGTGTCTGTATCGGCAGATAATAAGTTGACACTGACCTATGATGCGAAAACATCGAACGAGACATTGCAACTGACGGATGTTTCCGTTATATGGAATTATGCTCCGGGAGTGGATGTGAACAATGCAAACCATGCCACCCTCTCTTCACTGGGGACAAAGGCCAGTGGCACGCACGTCATCGACCTGATGAGTGATACTGAATTTATAGAGAATCATTATAAGATTGTTTCCAACAAGAACAGGGTGTATGTGCGTGTTGCGGCTACGGTGACAGCGGAGAGCAAACCGTACGTGAACTACAGCCGGGTAGTGGAAGTAACTGTGAATGATATAAGATAAACGATAAAAAAGAAGGTAACAATGAAACATAAATTCTATTTATTACTGGTACTGTTGGTGGGCGGTTTGTTTGCCGGTTGCAGTTCGGACGATGACGGTGTGACCCCGCCGGACGAAAAGGACGGGGTATTGGTAAAAGTCATGTCTTACAATATATATAGCGGGCAGAAAGCTTATTCCGGGAAAAAGGGAATGGAAGCGATTGCCCAAGTGATTAAAAAGATAAATCCGGATTTGGCAGGTTTGCAGGAGTTTGAGACGAAGACTAACAAGGTGGAGAAAGCGGATATTATCGCCCTGATGAAAGAAGTGACCGGAATGCCTTATGCTTTCTTTGTCAAAACCCGCGATGTGGATGGTGGTGAATATGGAAACCTAATTCTCTCGAAATATCCGATAAGTGATGAAGTGAATTATGATTTGCCGAGAATAGAGACAGTGGAAGATGTCTACCCGCGTTCGATGGGAGTAGTGAAAACAGAAAAAGATGGAAAGGATTTCTATTTCGGAGTGACGCACCTGTCTCATGTGGGCAACGAAACTAACCGTATCAACCAGACTACAACGATTATCGAAAAGACAAAGGGCTTGGATGAGCCAATGATATTGACTGGTGATTTCAATGCTTTAGCTGACTCCGGCCCGATGAAGATATTGTATGAACGTTTTGAAATCGGTTGCCTGAACGGGAACTATGGACTGACAACGGGAACGCCCGTTCCGGTGAAAGCGATTGATTTCGTATTGTACACTCCGGATGAAGGAATGTCTCCGAAAGCCTATGATGTGTATTATGATGCTTATGTAGAATCAGACCACTTTCCGGTGGTAGCTACGTTCAGTATAAACGATTAACCTAAAAAGACAGAAACATGAAAACATTGATACATCATTTGAAACGGTTTTCTATCTATTCTCTGATGTTTGCGTCAATCGGCTTTGTCGCATGCGAGGATGAGAACCGGCAGGATATGACACCTGAAATCGGCGAGGGCAAAGCTACTCCCAAAATCACTATGTACACGCCGACAGCCGGCGGGAAGTCTACAAGCCTGACTTTATACGGTACGCATTTCGGCACGGATTTGGATAATATCCGCGTGACAGTCAACGGGGTGGATGCCGAAGTGACGGGTGCGTTGGGGAATATTATTACTGCCAATGTGCAGAGGGGTTCCGGCTCCGGTCCGGTGAAAGTGTATCTCGGTCAGGGAGAAGCTGCGCAGGAACTGACATATAAAACGGAGTTTGAGTATTCTCAGTCTCCTATTGTAAGTACTTATATCGGCAGTTATGTTCCTTCCGCAAAAACGGAGAAGAAAGAGGGGACCCTCATGGAAGCGGTTCTTTGGAAACCGGGTTCTATCGCTTTCGACAAGGAAGGTGCTTTGTATATCGTGGAAGATGATGACCGTGATATCCGTATCGCGAAAAACAATCAGGTCGCTACTTTCTTACGCGGAGATGGAACCGGTGGAACTGTATTCAGGATGATGAATATCGCTTTCTCATCGGATGGCAATACTTTATTCTTATCCAATGATGCCAACGCTACGGGCAATGCACATATTGCAACGATGCCATGGAACAATGATACGCATCAGTATGATGCCGCTAATCTGTCTGCAATATGGTCAGTCACTCCCTCTTTGGGGAATGGCGTCACTAATGTAGGTGTGCATCCTGTCACGGGAGAGGTTTTCTCCGTAGCTCATGGAAATGCCATGATTTACAAATATGACCCGGAGCAGAATACGATGGTGGCAACCGGCGTGCAACTTCCCGATGCAGCAGGTAAAAATGCGTCGAAAGTGAAAATCCGCTGTATCCTTTTTGATAAGGCAGGGACTACCGTGTATATGAGTTCACAGGAAAAAGATGTGATTTATAAAGGGGATTACGACATGTCGACAGGCGAATTTTCTAATCTCCATATTTGGGTAGGGCAGTACGAGAAAGCAGGTTTTACAGAAGGTCAGGGAAATGAGGCCAAACTGGAAGAGCCTTGCCAGATGGATTTGGATGAAGAGGGAAATATTTATGTAGCAGTCCGCAAAAAGCATCGTATAGCGAAAATCACCCCTGATGGAATGTTGACAAATTACACAGGTACGGGTACTTCCGGTACAACGGACGGTCCGTTGGATAAAGCGCAATTCAACCATCCGGAAGGTGTACAGTTCGGTCCGGACGGAGCATTGTATATTTCAGATTATTGGAATCATAAGATTCGTAAGATAGAAAAGGATTAATTTTATATCAGGTAGGAAAGATTGTTTTTCAGGATAACATTTACTTATTAATTGGTTGTATATGAATTTTAGAATATGCATTTCATTGTTTCTATTGTGTTGTTTGTTACAACCTGCAACGGCACAGAAACCTGTGACAAAACCGAAAGAGGTCACAGTAAAAGCCATGACTTACAACACGTATAGCGGTCGTAAACAAGGGATTGATAAGATTGCCGAAGTCATTAAGAAAGAGAACCCGGATATCGTTTCACTCCAGGAAATAGAAAGAAATACGGAGATTAACCCTTGGGATACTCCGAAAAAACTGTCGGAACTAACGGGAATGAAATATTATTATTTTGCCCATGCGCTCGATATTCCGACTGGCGGAGATTACGGAAATGTGATTCTTTCCAAATATCCGGTTTCCGAGGAAAAGAGTTTTAAGTTGAGTGTACTGAGAGAAGGTGATTATGTCCGTTCTTTCGGTTATGTGAAAGTTGTGAAGGAAGGTAAGGAATTCTATTTCGCTACGACACATCTGGACCATAAATACGAAGATGCTGCCCGCCTGAAACAGGTTGATGAAATCCTTGCGTGCGTGGAGCAACTGGATAAACCTGTTATTTTGGGGGGAGATTTGAATTCCCGTCGAGGTTCTGCTACCATGGCTGCCTTTCAAAAGTATTTCACCATAAATTGTTTGAGTGATGGCGCTCCGTGGACAGTACCCGTACCAAGTCCGGCTTACGCATGTGATTGGTTGATTTATGCGCCAAACGAGGCTTTCACGGTAAAGGCGTACAATGTTTGTTATTGGGCGGATAAGGAATCAGACCATTATCCGGTAGTGGCTACTTATCTTATCAAATAAGAGGGTGTTCTGACATGCTTATGGTTCTTTTTATATAAACCGAATTCTTGTAAAGCAGCATTATTCTTTTTGTTCTTGATGAACCTTTCGATAAGCAGTAGGAGACATTCCGAAATACTCTTTGAAGCTTTTTCCGAAATAGTTCAATGAACTGAAACCTAGCTGAAAACTAATATCGCTAATGTTGTATTCTTCATTTTCTCGAAGCATTTTAGCGGCAGTTTTCAGCTTTATATTTTGGATAAAGGAATGAGGGGATTCACCTGTAACCTTCTTCATTTTTAGGAATAACTTTGTCCGGCTCAGCCCTAACTCAGCACATAGCAGTGTGACGTTAATATCTCCGCTTCCTTTTTCCAGTCTGGTTTGTACAATTCTTATTATCTGGTCGATAAAATCTTGGTCGAGTTTGTTATCAGTCAGTTGTTCCGCACTGCTGTTTTCTAATGCTCTGTATCGTTCTTGTAATTTTCGTCTGTTATTTAGTAGGTTAATACATTTGGCGATTAGGATTCTGATATTAAAAGGTTTAGTGATATAATCATCAGCCCCGCAATTCAGACCTTTAATATTATGTTCCACACTGCTTAGTGCAGTGAGCAGGATGACCGGTATGTGACTGGTATCAAAGTGAGATTTTATTCTTGCGCAGAGATTTATGCCGGAAATACCGGGCATCATGACGTCTGATAAAATAAGATCCGGTGAGTTTAACTGTGCAATCTTAAATGCCTCTTCACCATTCTTGGCCTCAAAGATTTCAAAAATAGGTTCAAATATCTCTATAAGCAGTTTCCGCAATTCATCATCATCTTCAACGATAAGCAAGGTAGATGAATGGTCGAAGTCCTTTTTTTGCTGTGCGATGAAATCTTCCAGGTTTTCTTTTTCGCTTTCTATGCTTATAGCGTTGTTGATAATTTCCTTGTTCCCTTCATCTTCTATAATAGTGACATTTTTGTCTTCCTTGAAGTGCTCCTTGCCGACGGGTAGTTCAACGATGAACGAACTTCCTTTGTGTTCTTCACTTTCCACTGTTATTTGTCCGTGATGGGCTTTTACGATGTTGAGTGACAGCGATAATCCTATGCCGGTTCCGGTATTGGATAATTCTCTGTTTACGGAGTTATTCACCTGGAAGAAACGTTCAAAGATTCGTCCGGTCATATCTTTGGGGATTCCGATGCCGGAATCGGTGAAAGTTATAATTACAGAAGAATCCGATGAGGTTATTTTTATCTCGACCGTTCCGTTTTCCGGAGTGAACTTGAAAGCATTCGACAGGATATTATTGAATACCTTTTGTAGCTGAACTTCGTCAAACCACGCGTACCGGCTCTTTTGGTCGAACACAAAATTGAAATGTATATTCTTTAATTCGGCATAACTGACGAAAGAATCATATATCTCTTGTGTGAATAGCACTATATCCTGCTGCTTGATTCTTAATGAGAAATTCTCCTTGTTGTATTTCAGGAAATCGAGAAGTTCGTTTATCAAAGCTCCCATTTTGGCAGCCCTGTTGTGTACTTCACGCAAACTATTCTGAATGGTTGGCAATGAATAATTGGACATAAGGATAAGCTCCAGTTGCCCGGATATCAGCGCAATAGGTGTTTTTAACTCATGTGATATGTTCCCGAGAAAACGCATCTTGGATTCGTTTATCGCATCTTTTTGCAGTTTGTCCCGTCTTTCAAGTTCCAGTGAGTTTCTTAGCAATAACTTGGAACGGTAGAAATAGGCGATGCTGACGATGACGGATAATATCAGTAATGTATATAAGAGATAAGCGTACCAGGTGGCATAAACCGGGGGGATAATCGTAATCCCGAGACTGATTTCATTAAGTTCGGCTTCATCCTTAAAAGAGATGTTTCTTACTTTTAACTTATAATCTCCATAAGGTAAGTTCATGTAGTTGATTGATTTCTGGGGATGAAGTTCAATCCAGGTATGGCTATACCCATCCAGTTTATATTGATATTTGGACTGTCCGAGATTAACGAAGTCATTGGTTCCGATTTCGACGGATATGTTATTTTCGTGATGTTTCAGTTTGATGTGGTCCGTTGCGAAAAGAGATTGGGGTAATATCCGTGAAGAATCGTTTGCCGCTACTTCCTTGTTGTTAACGAATAGTTTGGAGAAAAACATCTTAGTAGGCAGACTTTCCGGAAACAGGTTACTTTCGGAAATTATAGCAAGACCGTTTATTCCCCCCATGACGATGCGGTTATCACTGGTTTTCATAATGTCGCCCGGAATCATTGACGGAAGGACGAACTTGTTCTGCGATTTATAATTGTAGCTTCTCTTTGTGTTGAGGTCGATATAGGACAAGCCGTTTGCGCTGGTGACTAGAAGCTGGTGGTCGGATAAGGGATAAACAGCACTCAGATAATCGCTGTCGAGATTACTATTCTTGCTGTTTATCTGTTCGAGCCTGTCCTGAGCCGGATAATAAATAAGAATACCTGCGCCTAATGTTGTAGCTATGATACGATTGTCGTTGTCTTGGATAAGAGATGTTATGGTATTCTTTGAAGAAGCGGTGATTTGGGCTAGATATTTGTCGAGGCTACGTACATAGTTTTGTTTGATGCTGTAGTAACACAGATTATTTCCCCCAATCCACAGGTTGTCCTGGTTGTCTATCATCAATGAATTTACGGCATAGATGTATTTGTCTAGAAGAGATATTTTCTTGATGCTGTAATCTTCCAGATTCATATAATATACACCTGAGAGCGTACCCAGATATAAGATATTTTTGTGGCGGATGATAGCTTGAACGATTTCTGAGCGTTTTGTGTGGTCGGACGGATCAATAGTGAAATGTTTGAATTCTTTTTTGTCAATTGAGTAGCTGCAAAGTCCGCCGAGATGAGTTCCTATCCATATGGTATTGGACGCATCATCATAATACAGAGTCTTGACATTATTGTGAGATATTGTATGATTCTCTTTCGTGTAATATGCATAGTCATTGGTTGCGGGCAGGTAAGACACCAGGCCGCCCCCTTCTGTGCTTATCCATAGACGCCCCGTCCTGTCTTCTATAATTTTGCTGATTACAGGCCCGATTCCGGCGTGTCCCAGTTTCAGATTATTGTATTCGAAAATGTCGGTGTGCGGATTGTAGTAGTCCAGCCCACCGTAGTAAGTGCCGAACCACATCGTGCCTTGGTCGTCCTTCATTATAATCCAGACAGAGAGGTTACTCAATCCCGCACTGCCTTCTTTCTCCAGACCATAAAAACTGATATCACCTGTTTTCGGGTTTATGACGTTCAATCCCAACATGGTTCCTACCCAGATATTTCCATTGTTATCTTCGCATACTGTCCTTACATAGTTACTGGCTAAGGTAGGTTCCGTATATTGGACGATATCTCCCGACGGAGTTAATTTGAATAACCCCTCATTCAGAGTGCCCACCCAGATGTTGTTCCGGCTGTCTTCGTTTATTGATATAATTTCGCTGCGGGTGGTCAGTACTTTCTGCTGCCTGCCTGATGGGTCGATGGAAAATACACCGTCATGTTTGGTTCCGATATATAGCATTTTGTCAGATGCTTCTTTCAATGACGAAATACTCAGGTTATTACTGTCAATTTTGTATTTGGCCTGGCATATTCCTTCCTTATAATTATAGACACTGTCCAGTAAACCGATCCATAGAGAGTTGATGCCGTAGTTGAAAGCGATGGACGGCAATATCTGTGTGTTCGGCTGGCTGAATATGATACGGCTTTCCTCTTTTATCAGGTCATATTCAATGATGCTGTAATCCGTATTGACGTATAAATGCCCTTTCTTGTCTCCACAAATTGTCGGAACAAGGTTGGACTGTATCCAGTTATTTATTCCCATGAAGTTGACAGACTCGATATAATTTCCGTTATACTTCTTCACGCCGTCTTTAGTTCCGATCCACAAGACACCGGACTCATCCTGATAAAGTCCGTTGATGGTTATCTGGGGAAACATTGAATTAAGTGACAAATGCTGAAAGTTTACCGTTTCGGACGCAACGGCGGATGAAATGCACGCAACCAGCATAAATATAATAGCAACCAGTCTGTTATGTTCAGCCATATATTAAAAGCGTTAATTAAGTTTCTATTGTTTTTGGAACTTCCTATATTTAGTTTTGAAATTCATCTTAGGGATTTATATAGTGGGGGACTATTTATTATACATCTTATATCTGATGGCAGGTTCGATAATTACAAATGTATCGTTATTTTTTGAGATAATGAAACAAAAAGCGGTTTGTAACAGGGATATGAACAAAATTGTAGAACCTTTGGTACTTTTTTATCCAATACTGCTTCCCGTAATCTCCTACTTTTGCTCTTGTTGTCAAGCGAAAGCCTTTGGATGAATCTTTTAATTTTTAATATACCCCAAATTATAAGCAAAGAAAATATGAAAAATTATGTGGTGATATGCCTGCTCTCATTTATGGTATCAGGATGTGTAACAACTCCGGAACCTTCTATGGAACACGTTGTCGATTATGCCTTGAATCGGGCGGTAGAACAATATAAGCATATGTACGCTGTCATGGATTCTATTCCGGAGATGTTACCCCGTTCGGTGGATAAAAACGGGGGGCTTGAAACCTCGGACTCTTATTTCTGGACGAGCGGCTTTTATCCCGGAACTCTTTGGTACTTATATGAATATACCGGAGACGAGCAACTAAAGGACATGGCTTCCAGGATGAGTGACAGAGTGGAGATTCAGAAGTATAATAAGGACAATCATGATGTCGGCTTTATGATTAACTGTTCTTTCGGGAATAAATACCGGTTATTGGGTGATACTTCCTGTATTGATATAATTACTACGACCGCCCGGTCGTTATCTACGCGCTATCGTTCAGCCGTAGGATGCACGCGTTCATGGAGTCATCCGGGAACTTTGCATTGGCAGTTTCCCGTAATCATTGATAATATGATGAATCTTGAACTGCTCTGCCGTGCGACAGAGTTCTCAGGTGACAAGAGTTTCTACGATATGGCAATCTCTCATGCTGACAAAACAATGGCGAATCATTTCAGACCGGATTATAGCTGCTATCATGTGGTGAACTATGACACGATAAGTGGAAATGCACTCCAGAAATGTACATGGCAAGGATACGCTGATGAGTCGGTATGGAGCAGGGGACAATCCTGGGCATTATACGGATATACGATGATGTATAGGGAGACGAAACAACCACGCTATCTGGAACAAGCCAGGCATATCGCCCGGTTCCTGATTAACCACCCGAAGATGCCGCAGGATAAGATTCCTTACTGGGACTTTGACGACCCTGGCGTTCCGAATGTCTTGAGAGATGCTTCGGCTGCTGCTATCATGGCGTCTGCCTTGTTGGAGTTGTCGGGCTATGTGGACAAAGCAACCGGGCAAGACTATATCGCTGTTGCTGAAACACAACTTAAAACGTTGGCTTCGGACGAATATCTGGCAAAGCCGGGAGAGAATGCTAATTTTATACTTAAACATAGTGTAGGTTTCTTACCTCAAAACAGTGAAGTAGATGTACCCTTGACTTATGCCGATTATTATTTTGTGGAAGCACTAATGAGATACAGGGCTATGTGTTTGAAAGAATAGAGTTCTTAATTAAAATCATTACTATATGAAAAACAAGTTGATGAAGATGCAGTTTCTATTGTTACTGACGACCGTCGTTGTAGTGCAATCTTTTGCCCAAAGCAATTCTATAAAGATAAACAAGGAACATCCCCGCCTGATTTTATCGAATGCGGATATTGATTTAATGCGTGGAAATGCCCTTTCCGGTATTGAGCCTTGGAAAACAGCTTGGGAGAATCTGAAAAATGAGATCGATGGTTATGCGGATGAAAAATGGAAAACGAAAGTTTATCGGGGGGATGTCAGCATGTCATTTTATAATGCTGCAATACGTGATGGATCAGCGGCTCGTGATTTAGCGATTGGTTATCAGATAACCAAGGATAGGCGTTATGCAGGCAAGGCTATTAGAATCATTGATGAATGGTCCTCACCTAAGGATGTGGCAGGCGCTTATTTTGATCCCGATAAATCCTATCCTAATACCGGAATGTTAGTATCCCGCGGAATATTTGCTTTTTTGTATGCTTATGATTTGCTTTGTGCGGACAATCTGATTGATAAAGATAAGCAAAAGCAATTTAAAGACTGGCTTAGAATATTACTTCCTCATATAAAGGAGGGAGCCAGACGATGGCATGAGAACGACTATTTTGGAAAACAGTACTATCAGAATCACATTGTTGCAGAAGTGGTAGGTCTTATGTCTATCGGTATCATTCTGCGCGACAATGAGCTGGTGAACTATGCATACGATGGAAAAAATAATCCGCGTAATGCAAAGAATGTGATTGAAGGCATGATTCTGATGAATGGACAACCCCCTTACGTTGGTGAGCCAGGTAGTTGGGCCACTCATGATGGAGAAATAATGGACAGGTACAGGCATTTCGTTCTGACTCACCACGGATATACCACAAAACCGAACAGGGCATTGCAATATGTCGGATTATCAACCAATTTGATGATGATAACAGCAGAAATGGGGCGACTGAACGGATTCGACCTTTATAATTACGTAGCACCAGCAGGTGAGAATATTAAGCTTCCTCTGTTATTTTATGCCGATTTCTATATTACAAAAGATGCTTCTATAAAAGGAGGGTTTTATGAGGGGGAGGATTCCTGGATTAATCATAATGACCAGGCTGTTTTCACTTTATGGGAAGTGGCACATGCGCGTTATCCTGAAGAGAAAATCTTTAATGAGGTTTTACGTAAAAATGAACGTGCTTCTCGAAAACTACATTTGTTAGGGCCGGTATTGCTTACTCACGGGCGTTGTATTGAATAAAATTATCTTTAATAATCAATATCTATGAAACAGAAAGACATCAGTAAACGAATATGTTCATTTTATATGATTATATTCATGCTCATGATACCTATATATGGTATTTGGGCGCAGTCACCATTGAATATAAGCGGGAAAGTGGTGGATGGAAACAACGAGCCCATGATTGGAGCTACGGTTCGGATTAAAGGACAACAGACTGGTACTATCACTGATATGGACGGTTTGTTCTCCATAAGGGCTCAAGAGAAAGATGTACTCCTATTTTCGTATATAGGATATGCCCGACAGGAAATGGAAGCATCAAAGGCTAATGGTGCAACCATTATTTTGACAGAAGACGGCAAGGCATTGGAGGAAGTTGTGGTGGTGGGCTACGCCACCCAAAAAAAGGTGAATCTAACTGGTTCGGTATCTACTGTGAATCTGATAGAACAGGCCGAAAGCCGTCCGATGACAAGCCTATCGACCGGTTTGGCAGGATTGAGCTCCGGATTATATGTCAATCAGGGTTCGGCCCGTCCTAATAATGATGGAGCAACATTGCTTGTCAGGGGGCAGGGAACACTGAACAACTCTTCTCCGCTCGTTATAATTGATGGGGCGGAAGGCAATATCAACGAAGTCAATCCGCAGGATGTGGAATCTATTTCCGTGTTGAAAGACGCTTCCTCATCAGCTATTTACGGTTCAAGGGCAGCTAATGGAGTTATTCTTATAACTACCAAGAAAGGTTCGGAGGGTAAGGCATCTATTTCTTACAATGGATATGTTTCATTTCAAAAGCCTTCTAATACAATTAAGACTGTGAATAACTATGCGGATTATATGGAATATTACAATGAGGCGGCATATAATGTTGACCCCACTGCAATGCCTGTATATTCGGAACGGAAAATAGCAGAATGGCGTGTACATCCCAATGAGCCTTATCTATATCCAAACACAAATTGGGCAGATGAAATATTCTCAACCGGGGTATCTACTAACCATAATTTGTCATTCTCGGTTGGAAACCGGAAGTTGAAAGCTTTCGGTTCTGTTGCCTACCTGAACAATCCGGGTATTGTGGAGAATTCGGCCTATGAGAGATTTTCAGCCCGTCTTAATGTGAATGCAGAATTGAAACCTTGGATAACGTTAGGTATGAATATCAGCGGGCTCAAGTCGGATGCTGAGATGGGGTCTAAATATATGAGTTCATTATTTGACAAGATAGCTAATCCGGGTATTGTTTATCGTCATCCCGACGGCAGGTATGGGGCTGTTGAAAATCCGGAAGAGAACCAGCAGGTGCAGAGCCCTCTTTATCATTTGAACATGTATCAGGGAAATATAGAAGTTAATAATATCACTTCCCGGTTTTGGGGAAATATAAAAGTTTTCAAAGGGTTAAATATAGAAGCATCCTATACCTACCGTCGCAATAACACACAAGAAGAAGAAACCCCTGATTATGCTGACCGTTGGAGTTTTCAGACTAATACGATAACGCAACTGGCTGCTGGCAAAACGTATGTGAGGAATAAGAACTGGACAAACACGCATCATGTGGCGGATGTAGTTGCGCGTTTTCAAAAAACATTCTTTGACAAGCTGGATGTAGGAGTGTTGGCAGGCGCCAGTCAGGAGAAAGACAATGTGAAATGGTTTGAAGCTAAGCGCTACGATCTTCTTGCTGATAACCTCTCTGTAATAAATGGTGCTACCGGTGATTCGGAGACTAGCGGGGCGGCAACCGATTGGGTGATGCGTTCTTATTTTGGGCGAATCAATTTGTCATGGGCGGATAAATATCTATTCGAAGGAAACATACGTCGCGACGGCTCTTCCCGTTTCCATAAGAATCACCGATGGGGGACATTCCCTTCATTCTCTTTAGGTTGGCGCATATCAGAGGAGAATTTCCTGAAGTCTGTCAAGTGGATCAATATGATGAAGTTGAGATTTTCGTGGGGAGCGTTGGGTAATAATGCTGTAGATAATTATGAATACCAGTCTGTATACAACAAGGATAATTATATCTTGGGAAATGCTGTCATGCAAGGATTGGCGCAAACACAACTGGCCAATGCGATGGTGTCTTGGGAAACGACCTATGTTACTAATATCGGGCTTGATTTCAATCTCTTCGGTTCGAAACTGGATGGAACGATTGATGTCTTCAATAAAGATACTCGTGATATTCTTATCGACCTTCCGGCACCGTTACTTGTCGGGAATGCGTCCATTCCTACACAAAATGCTGCGAGAGTCAGAAACAAAGGTATCGAGATGAACTTGAAGTGGAATCATAAGATTGGAAAGGTCGATTATTTTGTGGGAGGTAATTTTACCTTCATAGACAATGAAGTGACGCGTTTCAAGGGAGAAGAAAGGTCGATAACGGGAACGAACATGATTCAGGAAGGATATCCTATCAATATCCAATATGTGCTGGCTGTTGACCGTATTCTTCAAACAGATGAAGATATGTTATTTGTCGAGAAGATGATTAAGGATGCGCCTATTGATCCTGCTACCGGGCAACGTGTCAATCCGTTCGCCTCGTATGGAACTCCGCAAAAAGGAGACTTCTTATATAAGGATATCAATGGTGACGGAATCATCGATGACAATGATAAATATGCGGTAGGACATGGCCTCGCTCCCCGCTTCACCTATGGATTCTCATTCGGAGCAGAGTGGAATGGATTCGATTTTGCCTGTTTGTTTCAGGGCAATGCCGGGATAAAAAGATATTGGCAAGATAAGTTCTATAGAGGATGTATTGATTACGGAAGTGTGATAAACAAAGAAATCGCCGAAGGTGCTTGGAGGGAAGGGAGAACCGATGCCAAATATCCGAGATTACTTACGAACTTGGATACAAAGAATACTCAGCCGAGCGATTTTTGGGTGCATAATAAATCGTATTTGCGTTTGAAGAATGTTCAGGTTGGTTATAAACTTCCGAAGAAACTCCTTCAGAGGCTGGATATATCACAGCTTCGCATATATACGAGCTTGGAGAATATGCTGACGTTTACTTCTTACAAAGGTATCGATCCGGAAATAAACGGAACAACTTATCCGACGATGAAACAAATGACGGTGGGTGTAAATGTGGTATTTTAAAAAACTATTATTATGAAAACAACAAAATATATTGTTGCAGCATTTTCCCTGATATTGGGGTTGAGCAGCTGTTATGATTTGGATGTGGCTCCCTACGATAAAGTGGCTCAAGGCAACTATTGGAAAACCGAGGCTGATGCCAAGTCGGGAGTGATGGGAGTATATGCCCAGTTAAAGAATAATGGGGCATATGGATATATGCCGTTATTTGATACTTATTCTGATATTGCTCAGGGGCCTGGCGGCCCGGTTGAGCAAGGGACTTATAACGGTGCCTATGATTTTCTTGTGCAAAACTGGCAAGATACATATGATGGTATTCAACGTGCCAATACGGTTATCAAGAATGTGTCGGGCATGGCAATTGACGAGACGGTAAAGAATCGTATTCTAGGTGAAGCCCGTTTCTTGAGGGCATTGTATTATTTCCATCTGGCAGACTTTTTCGGGGGAGTACCTGTTTACGATGAAAGTTGGGAAGTTTCCGAGTCATTCAATGAAATGTTGTTGCCTCGTAGTTCCAGAGAAGAAGTATGGGCGTTTATCATTAAAGACCTGACATTTGCCGTAACGAATCTTCCTCTCAAATGGGATGCGTCTGATTATGGCAGGGCAACAAAAGGCGCGGCTTATGCTTTGCGTGGAAAGACATATCTGTATATGAAGGATTGGAAGAAGGCGATAGAAGATTTTGAGGAGATTGTTTATAATAAAACCAATCAGTATGGTTATAAATTGTATCCGGATTATTCAGCCCTGTTCACTTCGGCAGGACCGGTTCCGAATGATAATGAAACTATATTTGCCATTCAGAATAAGGGTACTACTGATAATTTGTATGGAATGGCATTGTGCACTTTATATGGAACCCGTGGTTCTTATGGAGGAGGTCGGGCCACCTGTATGCCATCTGTAACATTGGCAGATATATATGAGGAGAAGGATGGTCAGCCGTTCGATTGGAATAATCATATCCCGGGATATAATGAGAATGATGCAGTGAAGAAAAAGGCTTTTCTGGCCACGTTGAACTCCTCGAAGCAAAAACTGGAAACCATACCGGATACGGCATTATTAGGTAATATCTATAGGGGTAGGGATCCGAGAATGATGCAATCCCTGATAGTTCCGTATTCTTATTATAATGGCTATATTGTAGGAACGGGAGCTAAGAGACAGTTGTATGCCATTGCAGCAGGAACAACCGTAGCTAATGGTTTTATACAGAATGACAGGGGATGGAATGTTTATTTTTACCGTAAGTTTGTTCCTATTGAAGACATGGGAGGAGCAATTACGAATCGTAATCATACTCCTATTAATTTCCCCGTCATTCGTTTCGCAGATGTATTGTTAATGTTGGCAGAGGCTTATAATGAGGATAATCAACTGGAAAAGGCTATCGTTGAATTGAATAAGGTACGAAACAGACAGTCTACCAAAATGCCGGGGCTGAATAGTGGTCCGGCATGGTTACAAGTAACCGAAAAGGAAGAAATGTTCGAACGTATTATGAAGGAACGTGCGGTAGAACTTATCGGTGAAGGGCATCGCTTCAGTGACTTGAGGCGTTGGGGGCTAGCTGTGCAATACTTGAACAATCGGCAAGAGAAAGATTTTACTGGAGAAGTTCGTTTCACACGCAAGTTTACCGACAGGGATTATTTATGGCCTATCCCCAGTGAAGAGATTCAACGAAATCCGGCTTTGAAACCGAATAATCCGGGTTGGTGAATTTAGTCTTAGTTGCAAACAAATTGAGTAAACGATGAAAAGAGAAGCATTTAAAATGTATCTGAAAGCCGGATCTGAAAAAGAGTATCAAAAACGGCATAGTGAAATATGGCCTGAGTTAGTAAAGCTTTTGAAAGCTAACGGTGTCTCTGACTATTCTATATTTTGGGATAAAGAAACGAATATATTGTATGCTGTGCAAAAAAATAACGGTGCAGGTTCACAAGATATGGGAGAGAATGAGATTGTGAAACGATGGTGGGATTATATGGCGGATATAATGGAAGTCAATCCGGACAATTCACCGGTAAGCATTTCATTGGAAGAAGTATTTTATATGGAGTAGGAATGTAAACAATCAAAATGAAATAGATTATGAAAATAGAATATAAGCATTCAATCATTCTGACATTGTTGCTAATGGCACAGATGCTTTTAGCATGCAATGATGATGCAAAAAATACGGAAATATCTATGGTGTCGGATAGTTCTGTCAAGATAGGATATGTGGGTGGGAAAGAATTGATTAAATTTATTTGCTATGATAAATGGACTATCTCGTCAGATGTGGGATGGATAAAATTTGAGAGCCCGACAGAAGGGAATGGGAACGCTATTATCAGAATCAGTGTAGATAAAAACACATCAGAGAAGGAGCGTATCGGCCAACTTTCAATTACTTGCGGAAGTAATGCCGAAATAATAAAGGTAGTACAATCTATAAAAACGATTAATATTGAGCATAGGCATCCTTCTCTGCTTTATACAAAAGAAGAATTGCTGAATATTAAAAGTATGATTGAGGAAAATCGTTCAGCGGACATAACCCGGACTTACAATAACTTGATGAGTCGTTGTAATAAAGCTCTTACTTATACAGCTAATCCTTATACGGGACAAGATCCCGCCCAGTTTATTACAGCTATTTATACTCCCGGGTCAAACTCACGGGATTTAGCTATGGCCTATTGGTTCACACAAGATAAGAAGTACGCTCAAAAATCAATTGAGATTATAAAGGCTTGGGCTGAAGCATGCCGGAACATCACCTATGTGGCGGATGCGGGTAGTGCCATGTATCTCACCAGAGGAATGTATCCAATGTTCTGTGCTTATGATATGTTGTTGACTGAGAATGTCATGGATGAAGAGACGAAGAAGATTATAACCGATTGGTTCCAAGTAATCTATAAAGAGGGAATGAATAGTCTGGAGAAATGGGAGAATAATGATTATTTTAATAAGCAGTATTATCAGAATCATGTCGTAGCCCATACGATGGGGTTCTTGATGCTCGGGCTGGTAACAGACAATGATGAATTGATTCAGTTTGCCATAGATGATCCATCGAATCCGAGGGATGTATATGAATTATTGGCCGGATGTATATTTATGGATGGCGATACTCCTTGTCCAAGAGAAAAGGCAGGAGCTCCGCTCCCTGTGAAAGGTGAAATCTACGACCGCTATCGTCATGATACGGCACCGTTGAAAGGGCTGCAATATACTCATTTAACGCTGACATTGTTGTCTGTGAATGCGAGGATGTGTTATAATAATGGTCTGGATTTATTTGCATACACAGCTCCGACTGGAGAAAACTTGCGTTATTCTTTCGAATATTATAGCGATTATTACAGGATGATGGACTCGTGCATCAAAGGTGGATACTATTGCGGTGAAACCGAGCGTATTGCAAAAGCCGGGGACAATCCGGGTATGTATGAAATGGGATTCCGGTATTATCCGGATAGCGAACCTGTTAAGCAATTGATAAATTCTGGTGTCTTCAACAGAGAATCATCTTATATGGATTTGTTGGGATACACCCGCTTTCTTTCAGTAGTAATTGATAACTAATTTAAAAGCGATAGATTATGAAAGAACATATTTCATGCCATTTGAGCCAATCATTCAAGATAGCTGGTACGTATATATGGCTTTTGCTTTTGGCCATCAGTTTGTTACAGTCTTGTGATGACAATGATGAAGTGAAAAACAAACCGACTCTTTATATAATAACGGAGCCTATAGACGGATTGAGTACGTATGGTGGAGCTGTACAAGTAGAATTTCTTTGTAATCTGGATTGGAAAGCATCTACGGATGCATCCTGGATTACATTGGATGAAACAAGCGGTAGCCAAAGCGCCACGATAGATGCCCGGATTGCAAAGAATGAAGAAGGAGCAGACAGGACAGGAACTATTACCCTTGTTGCCGGTGAATTGAAGAAAACGTTAAGTATCACTCAGAAATATAGGGATACTTCAACTCCTCAATTGGAGATTACTACTAAGAATCCTGTCAAATTAGGCTTCGAAGGAGGTGTCCAGGCTATATCCTTTGTTTGTAATGTAAGATGGGAAGCTTCCGTCGATGTGGACTGGATTTCTTTCAGTAATGCGACTTCTGGATTGGAAGACGGCACACTGGATTTTGTAGTAGACGCGAATGAAGGAGATGAAATTCGAGAAGGAATAATCACCATTGTAGCCCAAGGATTAATCAAAACGGTAGAAATCGTACAGCAGACCGAAGCTATGGGTGGTGTGAATTTACTGGACACTCCGGAAGAAGATTACAGCTTCGAAAGAATTACTACCAACAAGTTTTGGCCTGCTTTGGGAGAATGGGGTGGCTCGAATACGGAAGGTATTGGTAAATTTGGAGCTAACAATACCGCTATCAGGGTTTCAGCAGGTTCTCCTACACCTCGCACCGGGGCGTCATATTTATTCTTACGTATGCGCGATAACGAGCAAGCAACTTCCTTGAATTGGTTATGGAGAAAACTAAGTGGATTGATACCCGGTAAATCGTATACATTCTCTTTCTGGTATAAAACTCCGCCGGAAAAAGATATGGTACAGACTGGGAATATCAGGTTGGGAGCCGTTGTTGATGCTGCTGATATATCGAATTTGTCCAATCCATTGGCACCGGAAGTAACTTTTGGATATGTTGCCGCCTCTGATGGAGTCTTGAGTAGTTCCGATGAGCATAAAAAAGTATCTTATACATTTACTATGCCTGTCGGAAAGACAGAAGTGTATATTGTCTGGAGAAGAAATGGACATCAGCAGCCATTCTTAGATGATATGAGTTTGGTACTGAACCCATAGGAATCTTATAGTACGGAGTGGAAGATGAAAAAGATGATTCTTGGTTTGTTCTTTTTGCTGTGCCCCTGTTGGATAGTATGGGGGCAGCAAAACGAGCAACAAAAGCGATTCGATATATTATCAGAGAAACCGGCACAACTGGTTTTTGAAGATAATTTCCGACATGCATGGTCGGAGAAATGGCATCTGGATGGAGAAAATGCCAAGATAATCCAGAAAGACGGGCGACTGGAAATGTATGCAGGCGGAAGAGCTTATGTAGATGCCGATCACTTGGTATTGTGGACAAAAGAGGAATTCAAAGGGAACTTGAAAATAGAATATGATTTTACGAGGCTGGATTCTTCCGGGTATTATTGTGTGAATATACTCTATATTCAGGCGCAAGGGGCAGGAAGAAAACCATTTGTTAAAGATATATTCAAGTGGAATGAACTCCGTAAGGTTCCCCGGATGAGTATGTATTTCAATAATATGGATACTTATCATATTAGTTATGCAGTAACAGGAGTTGCATCAGAAGATAAGCCTGAATATATTCGTGCTCGTCGGTATATGCCTCAGTGGGAGAAGGGACTTGAAGGAACGGAACTGAAGCCTGAATATTTGAATACGGGTCTGTTTAAGATTGGAGTCACTTATCATCTGACTTTCATAAAATATGAAACGAATTTGTATATGAATGTGAAGGGAGATGGCCAAGATAAGACTTTTTACTTTGATGCTTCTGCCTTTCCAAAGATAGATAAAGGGCGAGTGGGTTTAAGACAAATGTATACTCGTAATTCAAAGTATGCAAATTTTAGAGTTTATCAGTTGGATAAATGATACTTGTAGCTATCTTTGATGATATGAGTTTGGTGATAAGTCTGTAAATTTAGCCTGAATTTAATATAAAACAAGATGAAAATGCTAGCACAGATCTTGTTGACTTTCTTGGCAACTGGGTAGAAGTGGAAGAGAAAGCCCGTTTCGGTGAGGTTGGTTCTTATGAAGTAACCATCACGCGGTATTTTTCGTTGGTATTGAAGTTGTACCAAACCCCTTCCGGGAAATAAACTTTCCGTGATTTCTTATTCTCATACAGGGGAGTGACCATCAGGTCGCTCCCGATCATATATTGGTCACTGATAGTGCGCAAGCGTTCATTTATAAAGGTAAGGAATCAGCTCCATATGAAGGTTAATCAGCGTGCGGGCATACTCTTCATATTGCTTTGCTTCCGGCAGAAACTCGCCTCGTTCATTCTTGCCGCGGTCAAATTGTAGTCAGGGGGCGTATTGCAGGTACCATGCGTTGACCATTGCTTGCGGAGAAAGAATCACCGTCTGCAGGCGATGAAAGAAATCCTCGGCAGAGTAAGGTTCCAGTGCTTTCAATCTCCCCCTTTTGCAGTTTGATAACTTCCGGAGCAATTTCTTTTTGGGCAGATACTTGTGTGGCAGACAGGAGTCCCGCTGTCATTATAAAAAGATAAATGAATAGTTTCTTCATAGTCATTAATCTATTATTTTATTTATATATGACTTTTTACGTAGCTTTTTCCACTAAGTAAGGCTATAAACATAAGTAAAAATTGTGAGATTTCTTATCAAGATTTCGTAATATTGCATTTTATTAGAAATACTGAAATAAATAAGATCATGAAAAAGATTTGCCTTCTTCTCTTTTTGCTTTGTGCTTGCATTGCTCAAGCACAAAATGCTTATCGCACAAACAAAGATATATCTTATGTCTCTGGCTCCGAAACGGACACTTATCGTCTGGAACGTTGTAAACTGGATATTTATTATCCTGAAAACAAGAAGGATTTCTCAACTATTGTCTGGTTTCACGGTGGTGGTATGGAAGGTGGAAATAAATTTATTCCCAAAGAATTGAGAGAACAAGGGTTTGCAGTAGTGGCGGTGAATTACCGTTTGAGTCCGAAAGTAAAGAATCCGGCTTACATCGAAGATGCGGCTGAAGCTGTGGCATGGGTTTTCAAGAATATTGAGAAGTATGGCGGTCGTAAGGATCATATTTTTGTTTCTGGTCATTCTGCGGGAGGTTATCTTTCGTTGATTCTGGCAATGGATAAAAAATACATGGCAGCATACGGAGCAGATGCCGATAGTGTAGCTGCTTATCTTCCGGTGAGTGGTCAGACGGTGACACATTTCACTATTCGTAAGGAACGCGGTTTGCCTGACGGTATTCCGGTGGTTGATGAGTATGCTCCGGTAAATAAGGCCCGCAAGGAAACTGCTCCTCTCGTGTTGATTACGGGGGACAAGCATCTGGAGATGGCGGCAAGATATGAAGAAAATGCGTTGCTGGAAGCTGTCTTGAAAAGTATAGGTAACAAGAAGGTGACTTTGTATGAAATGCAAGGATTCGATCATGGTCAGGTACTCGGTCCGGCATGTTGTCTGATTGCAGATTATGTGAAGAGATTCAAATGATATATTGTTCTGGCAAGAAGTCAGATATATGTGGTATGAATTTACCACATATATGGTATTTACCCTGAACAGAATCCGCACTATCTTTGTCATATATTAAAACAAGAGAAATTTAAAACAGATATATATGGAAAAGATAGCAAGAAAATTGACGGATTTGGTAGGTAATACTCCGTTATTGGAACTTAGTAACTATAATACAAGTAACGACCTGAAAGCTCGTCTGATTGTAAAGATTGAGTCTTTCAATCCGGCAGGAAGCGTGAAGGACCGCATAGCATTGGCTATGATTGAGGATGCAGAAACGAAAGGAATTTTGCATCCCGGAGCAACTATCATTGAACCGACCAGTGGAAATACCGGCGTGGGATTGGCTTTTGTTTCGGCAGCTAAAGGCTATAAACTGATTCTGACGATGCCCGATACCATGAGCATCGAACGGCGTAATCTTCTGAAAGCTTTAGGTGCGGAATTAGTATTGACTCCTGGTGCAGATGGTATGAAAGGAGCCATTGCCAAAGCTGAAGAACTGAAAGCGGTCACTCCGGGAGCTGTCATCTTACAACAATTTGAGAATCCTGCTAACCCTGCCATGCATTTACGGACTACCGGTCTGGAAATATGGAGAGATACCGAGGGGAAAGTCGATATCTTTGTGGCCGGAGTAGGTACTGGCGGGACAGTTAGCGGTGTAGGGGAAGCGCTGAAGATGCGTGATCCGAGTATAAAGATCGTGGCAGTAGAACCTTCTGATTCTCCGGTACTCTCGGGAGGAAAACCAGGTCCGCATAAGATTCAGGGAATCGGTGCAGGGTTTGTTCCTAAAACGTACAAGGCTTCTATCGTAGATGAGATTATTCAGGTGCAGAATGACGATGCCATTCGTACGAGTCGTGAATTAGCCAAACAGGAAGGTTTGTTGGTAGGCATATCTTCAGGCGCAGCCGTATATGCTGCTACGGAACTGGCGAAGCGACCGGAAAATGCCGGGAAAATGATTGTTGCATTATTACCCGATACAGGCGAACGTTATTTATCTACCATTTTGTATGCTTTTGAGGAATATCCTTTGTAATAATGCCGCTTTCCTCCAGATAAAAACAACCGCTCCTTTGGACTCAAACGATTGTCTTTTTGTTGTAGACATACGGTCGTTTGGAGCAAGAGGAGCGGTTGTTTAAGTTTGGTTGAACAGCCGTTTGAGGCCGTTCAGCCGGTTAGATGATAATTTGAGTTCACCACAAAGTAACGCAGTGTCTCATAGAGTTATTGTCGGGAGTGTATGCATTAATAATGCGCATTTATTTATAAATACCTACTTATAAATGCCTACTTATAAGTAATAGTCAATACTTGATTTCCGCATTGCATACGGAAATCTCCTTGTTCCAGTACCCATTGCCCATCGGAATTGACAAAAGCCAAGTCGCTGCCTTTGATGGATAGAGTGACAGTTTGGGTTTCGCCCGGTTGCAGTTCCACCTTTTTGAAGGCTCGTAACCGGCGGTTTTCGGGAGTAAGCGAAGCCACAAGATCACTGCTGAATAGCATGACAACTTCTTTTCCGGCATATTTACCGGTATTAGTTACATCTATGGAAAAGTGCAAATCATCTCCTGTGGTAAACGAAGATTTGTCCGTTTGGAAGTTGCTGTATTCGAAAGTGGTGTAGCTCAATCCGTATCCGAAAGGCCATTGAACGGAGACTACCGCATTGTAGTCGTAAGCTCCTTCCATTTTGTCCATCTCTTCACTCACCCGATAATCGTAGGTAGTCAGTGCTGCTTCGTGTCGCGGATATGTGTAAGGCATCTTGGCACTGGGGTTCACGTCTCCTGCCAGAATGTTCGCTAATGCATCGCCACCATAGTTTCCGGGTAATAGAATGTCAATAACAGCATCAGCCAATGGCTCCAGGTCGTTGATAATGCGGGGACGACCCTCATTGAGTATCAGGATGATCGGTTTACCTGTCGTGGCAAGTGCCTTTACCAGTTTGCTTTGGTTGGCAGAGATGGCAAGTTCGGAAAGATTACCGGGTGTTTCGCAATATGAATTTTCACCGATGCAGGCGATAATAATATCCACGTTGCGGGCGGCAGCCACAGCTTTCTCAATTTCCGGTTCATTTTCTTCCATGTAAGCACCTTCGGGTTTGTAGGTTACGCCCTGTTCCAGACGGACATGATCGGCTCCGAATTTGTTACAGATTGCTTCGTAAATGGTGTTATATTTGTCGGCAAATCTATCGGTCAGATGTCCTTGCCACGAATAGCTCCAACCGCCGTTCAAGCAACGCATAGAGTTGGCGTTCGGACCGGTTACCAGTAGCTTTTTCCCTTGAGGAAGCGGAAGAATATTATCTTTATTTTTTAGCAATACTTCCGATTCTTCGGCTGCATGAAGTGCGATAAGTGCATGCTCCTTGCTGCCGAAGAGAGGATAATCTTTCAATAAAGTGTTCGGATGATCGAACAGACCCAGACGGAATTTAAGTCTAAGCACCCGGCGGACGGCATCGTCAATACGGCTCATGGGTATTTTCTTCTCTTGCACTAACTCTTTTAGTAGTGTACAATAATTGAGATCATACGGTTCCATAGCCATGTCTATACCTGCATTGATTGCCATTTCGATGGCTTCTTTTTTGTCCGCCGCCACATGTTCGCGGGTATAAAGATTGTTGATGTCCGCCCAGTCGGTGATTAACATTCCGTCCCATCCCAAGTCTTCTTTCAGCCATTGTGTAAGGAGTTCGCGGTCGGCGTGCACAGGCTTTCCGTTGATGGAACCACTGTTGACCATTATAGTCAGTGCACCTGCTTCCACACAAGCCTTGAACGGTGCAAAACATTTCTCACGCAGTTCGGAAACCGATATATAAGCCGGTGTGCGGTCTTTACCGGTACGTGGCATGCTGTATCCCATGTAATGTTTCACGGAGGTGGCGATTCGGTCGGCGGGAATATGGTTAGGATCATCTCCTTGGAAGCCTCGGACAGCAGTGCTGCCCATAATGGCATTGACTAAACAGTCTTCTCCATAATTTTCCCATACACGCGGCCAACGGGGATCACGTGCCATATCGACAGTGGGGGAGTATGTCCAGGGACAATTGCTAGCCCTTGTTTCATAAGCCGTTACACGTGCCGCTTCGTAGGTCAAATCCGGATTGAAGGCAGCACCCATATTGATATTTTGAGGGAAGAGCGTGCCGCCCAATGTATAGGTAGTACCATGATTCTGATCCAGGCCGTAGATACATGGAATACCAATCTCCGTCATCGACAGTTCTTGTATTCGACTGATAATCTCGTTCCACTTTTCAGGGCTTTGTGCTACCGGGCCGGGGGCATTGAGGAACGAACCTACCTTATATTCAGCAATCGCTTTATGGAGTTTTGCCTCGTCCAATTGGAATTCTCCATTTATCGTCTCTCCTAATACATCAATAGCAAGCTCGGTCATTTGCCCTATCTTGGCGTCAAGGTCCATCTTTGATAGAAGCTCTTCCACTTGTTGTTCTATTTTTGCGTCTTCAGGAATGGCAGTGGGAACTGCCTGTTTGGAACAGGCAGTCATTGCGATAGATGCGGTCATTAATATAATATTTCTTAGTTTCATTATGATTTGTTTTTAAGTAGCATCGTTTATGTAATCTGTCATTCAGAGGGATTTAACCCGAAGAATGACAGATACTTATGGTATGAATGATTTTTAAACTTACTTAGGAACATTATTTCACGGTTACCAGGTCTACATAATAGCCATGACCCGTACATAAGAATCCGTCTTCAGTTTGAATCTTATTCAGTATCTCTTGTGTCAGTACCAGTGTGTATTCACCGTTTTCCGTAAATTCTATCTTATCTGCCAGGCCAGTCCACCAACCTGTGGCAAGTTGCATCTGATGATATTCGGCAGTTGGTTCTATGGAGTAGACTACTTTCAGTGTTGATCCGGCTGTGATACCGGCAAACACATCTTTTGGAATCAGACCGAAACTCTTGTTGGGGTCACCGTCCGGCTTATCCCACGAAACGTAATGGTGTCCTGACCAAAGCGTTATTTCGGTAGATACGGTCACAGTCTGTTCGGTAGTCGTAGCATTATCGTTTAAGAACTGCACAGCCTCTCCGCTACGGGTTTTGCCTGTCAGCGTATAGCTTCCATCAGACAAATCCGGACAAGTCAGCGTAACTTCCGTAGAAGATTGATTGCTGAATTGAGACACCGTCTGTCCGCCGATAGTTAGAGAAGCGATGTTTTCAAGATTGATACCGGAAATGGTCCAGTCCACGTTGGCAGTAGCCCGGTTAGCACCTGAAATGACAAGGGAAGCATTGGTCACTTTCACCATGTCGGCTCCATATTCATTGCCGGCGGCATCTTGCAGAACGATACGGTAATCGCCTTCGCTTACGCCTGTCGGAACGATGTATTCCAGATAGTTCTCGTCTTCCGATTCAACATAAGTAGGATCGGTGATTGTGTTTCCTCCCAAGAGGATGGCTGTTACGTTCTGTAAATTACTGCCATATAAACGGGCAGTCTTACCGGGAGATACAATTCTCTCAAAGGCTACTTCTTTAGATTGAGGGTCATCAGCCAACGGATTGACCACCACTAATCCTTCACGGGAAGTCTTCTTCCCTTTCACAGTTTCTACTTCTATTTTCAAATTATACGTACCGGCTTTCAGACTACGGTTGATTTCTTTGTCGGAGTCGGTACCCGATTCCACTTCCTGCCCATCAATGAACCAGGTTACTGTGGTGTAATCTTTCGGAGTCACGGTCAGCGCGATGGATAAGTTCGCATCCCGGCTGATGTTGGCGAATGTAGCCAATTGGCCGTTCGTTCTGTCAGGGAATACCGGGGCAAGGATATGCGGATCATCATTTTCCGTCACCGTAGCGAACGGCTCTTCCTCGGTGCATGCAGTAAATGTGGAGCCTACAGCGAGTAGGGCAAATAGTGCAATATATATCTTTTTCATAATGGATGATTGTTTAATAGTTAGTTTTCAGTATCCCACCACAGAAGGCTGTGCCAATTATCTGTTCCTCCCATGCGCTCGATGGCTTCATTGTAGCTTTTCTTATTATAGGAAGATTCCAATACAGGATAGCAGAGACGTACCGGAATTTCCGTTCCACCGGTGAGATATTGTCCGAACCCATATTCTGCCGGTGATTTCAACTTCGGATAACCGGAACGACGCACGTTTGCCCAACATTCGGCAGGATTGGTGAAGTGAAGAATCCAGGCCTGTGTATTGATAGCTTCAAGTTTCTGATTGTCCGTATGTCCGAACGTCCCTCTACCTTGAATGAATGCATCAAACTCTGCATCAGTAGTAGCCGTGCAACCGTAGTTGTCTGTCAGGAAATCCATAGCTGCACGCACTCCTTGCTTGTAAAGATCTTCTGCCGACACACTGCCGACATTCCATTTTTTCACAGTAGCTTCTGCCATCAGGAACTTCACTTCTGCAGAGGTCATCACTACGCCCGGATTGTCGCTTTTTAGGAAATTATTGGCAAGTTTGGGTTCCACTTCACGAGCCATGGTTGCTGTAACAGAAGGGTTGTTTACGGCTAATTCCTTACAAATATCGCTGTCGTATCCTGTAGGCCATGGCTCCCACGAGTAGGCACCCGGGTTGCGCGGACTGAAATCAATCCCTTTTTCAATCATCTCCTGGGTGATGTCGACACGATTGTCGGGACTGGTGGCACTCATCAGCCCGTCATAATAACAACGGGAAATTTTGAATGTACGAGGGTCACCGGATTGGCGTAGCTGATTAAAGAAAGTGGAGCAGAGGTAACTTGGATTATTAGCGGGGTCGTTGCCGAACAATAACTGTGACAATGAATTTCCGCGATAATCAGAGTAAGCTTCTTGTCCGAAACTAAATGCGATTGTCATGTATTTGATGAGCGCATCGCTTGAGGCGTCCGTTATCACACCCCCATTGGCAACCAAAGCATTTTCAAATTCCGTTTGTGCCTTTGTAGGATTGACATTGGAGATTCGCATGGCAAAACGTAGGCGAAGCGAGTTTGCCAGTTGTTGCCATTTAGTTACGTCACCGGCATAGATGAGGTCACCTGTCACTTTATCTTTGGTCGGATCGATTTTATTGACGGCATCTTCCAGCTCCAGAAAGAAAGCGTTGTAAATATCTTCCTGTTTGTCATACTTCGGATTGAACTTTCCTTCGAGGAATCCCAGGCCGGCTTCACTGAAAGGAGCGTCTCCGTAAGTGTCGGTGATGATAGACATAAGATAAACCCGATAAATGCGGAGCACAGAGTTGATGTTCACTTTCTCTGCATCTTCGGCTGTGCGATATTGAGCATCAATGATATTCTTCAGGGATTGAGTGTAGAACGATGTCCAGATACGGCTCATTTCATTATTGTCTAGCGTATGGCGTCCGCCGTAGTTGGTGGTGTTCCAACATCCCATCAGTTGTTGGGTGAATGCATAATGGTAGTTACGGTAGATTTCCATCATACTAAGGTCTCCGTACGTTTGCAGTTGGGCAGTGGTGAGCTGCGCATTCGGGTCGATGGTAGCGGCCTTGGAAGGGTCGGTATTCATGTTTTCCATGTATTCATCGCTGCAAGAAGCGAAAAACAGGGCACATGCCATCGTGATGATTGTGATGTATTTAGATTGTCTCATGATATATCTTTTTAGAATTTCACATTTACATTAAAACCATAGCTTCTGCGTGAAGGCAACGAACCGTATTCAAGTCCCATACCGGTGGTATTGTTGTAGTTGGAATCCGGGTCGATATTCGGGATATTCTTCCATACGATGAACGGATTGCGGGCAACGAACGAAACGGTCAGTCCGCTTACTACATTCTTCAGCCAGGATTTGGGTACATTATAACTCAACGTCAGCTCACGGCATTTTACGTATGAGTTGTCGTAAATAAACATAGAAGGTGCATTACGGCAAACGCTCATCCAGTAGTCTTCCGGATTGATGTAGATGTCGTTGGGGCGATACGTTCCATCACCGTTGTCGATGACACCTGGAGCAACGAATCCGCCTGTCGGCTTCCAGTTATCGGCTCCTTTCGCAATGCCGGCTGCCAATCTTTCTTCTTCCGAGCGATACCAGGCGTCGCGTCCTGCCAATGTCTCCGGACTTTTACCCGATTCGTAAGCAGCACGGGCAGACATAGAATAGAGGTCGGCGCCTACTTTCACATCAAATACCGCTACCAGCGAAAGATTCTTGTAGGTAAAGTTGGTAAGCAATCCACCTGTCCAGTCCCAAGAGGCATTACCCAATACGTGGTTGCTCTTGTCATATTGCGGCAGACCGGTTTGCGGGTCAATCAGAATATCTCCCTTTTCGTTCCGTTGGAAGTCCGGGCCTACAATAGAACCAAAGTTCTCGCCTACCTTAGCGGCCACCTGAACGTCGAGCCAAGATGCTTTTTCCAGTTCAAACATATCCGATTCGCCATCCAGTTCTTTTACCTTGTTGCTGTTTTTGGAGAAGTTCAGATTAATGTCCCAGGAAAAATCGCGTGTTTGAATCGGTCGTGTGCTAAGGGCAATTTCAATACCTTTGTTTTCTATCTTGCCGGCATTAATCAAGCGATAGTTATAACCGGTTGTCCAGGAACTTGCCATTCCCATAATTTGGTTTTTACTGATTTGAGAATAGTAGGTGAAATCCAGTCCGATACGGTTCTTCAGGAATTTCAATTCCAATCCCATTTCCACGGAGTTTGTTTTGGTTGGTTTCAAGTTTTTGTTGGGGATGGTTCCGTTATCGATATATCCGACGGTATATCCGGGATAAGCATATTTGGATTTCGTATAGACGAGTCCCAATTGATAAGGATCGGTATCGCTACCCACTTGCGCCCATGACATACGTAACTTTCCGTAAGGCAGGAGATCGCCCAGTTTTGTCAGCTCGGAGAATACAAAGCTGCCGGAGAAAGAAGGATACATATACATATTGTTGCCAGTGGGAAGGGTGGACGATTGGTCGCCACGCAACGTAGCATCGAGGTAAAGCATGTGTTTCCATCCCACGTTCACTGCTCCGTAAACCGAATTAATCTGCTTGCGGTAACTGCCGGGCACTACACTGATCTCGTTGAAACTCGTCAATGAAGGGACATCGCGTATCTTCATGTCTTGAGCGGTGGTAACGGTAGTCTGGTTGTTCACTTTATATACATTACCGCCTAACGTAGCGTTGAAATCGAAATCACCCCAATGGTTGTTGTAGAGAGCTAACACTTCAAAGTTGTACATGCGGTTGCGGAAAGCACTGTTTTGAAGTCTTCCGGCTTCGAATCCGGGAGTGGTAGGTGCTTTGTAATCATCGAACGTGAACCAGTTGAGTTCGGCGCCCAATGTTGCTTGAAGTTTCAGATGTGGGTCGATGTTCCATACAGCCTTGCCGTTCATGCGGAACAAGTCTTTCTTGGATTTATTGAAGTTCTTATAGATATCCCAGTATGGATTTACGTTGTAGGGATCCATGCCGTTCCAGTTGGAATATTCGCCGTCGGCAGTTTGATAGGTTTGCAACCATTCCTGGTCGTAGGTGGTGGCAAGGGTCATCAGGTTTTTACCGATATTGGACTTGCTGTCGCCCAGAGCCGGACGGTTCTTCACGTCTTCCCGTGTATAGTTGACGCTGAAATCCAAGTCTACCTTTCCTGCAGACGTATTGGCGCGCAGGTTGAAAATGTCACGGCTCATGTGCGTTTGGGGAACAATGTCTTTATTGCGCATATCCGTATAGGTAAAGCGAATTCCGGTTTTTCCGCTGTTCACACCTATGATGGCGGAGTTGGTGGCGGTGATACCCGTGCGGAAGAAGTTGGACGTATTGTCGGGGACAATGAGGAAAGGGCGTTCTACGCCGTCAAAATACTTCAGCATGTTTGAACCGTCCGCTTTGGGGCCCCAACTTTTGTTTGTGTTGGATATGGCATCATAGCTATAAGTACCGTTGCTTCCCATACCGTATATCTGTTGCACTTCGTCCCATTTGGCAAGTTGGGTATCGAAAGTCAGTGTTCCGTTATATTCCACGCTGATTTTATCCTTGTTGGCTCGCTTGGTTGTAATCAAGATAACACCGTGGCTGGCACGGCTACCATAAAGTGCGGACGCCGCAGGGCCTTTCAATACCGACATATTTTCTACGTCATCGGCATTGATGCTCGAAATACCGTCGCCCAAGTCGAAGCCTCCGTTTGTGCCGGCACTGCCGAAATTAGTGTTGTCCAAAGGTACACCGTCCACTACATAAAGAGGTTGGTTATTGCCGGTCATTTCGGTACTGCCTCGCAGAATAACGCGCGTAGAACCGGAAGGACCACCGGCGGTCTGGCTGACTACCAAGCCCGGCACACGTCCTGCCATGGAGTTGATGAGATTCGTTTCTTTCGCTTTGGTCAAGGCTTCGCCTTTCACTTCATCAATGCCGTAGCCCAACGCTTTGCGCTCTCTCTTGATGCCAAGGGCGGTAACTACCACCTCATCCAATGCTTTAGCATCCTCTTTCAAGGTGATGCTCAAGGGACCTCTGCCCGCTTTTACTTCTTCGGATTTATAACCCACGTAGCTGACAACGAGCGTAGCTCCCGCTTTTACATTCAAACTGAAATTTCCATCCAGATCGGTAATCGTTCCGTTGGCAGTTCCTTTCTCCACTACGGAAGCCCCAATGATGGGACCTGTGGCATCGCTCACTTTTCCGGTTACCTTGTTACTTTGTTGTTGAATAGCCTGGGAACTTGGTTCCGTTGCTGCATACACTTGCTGGAAACCTCCTGCCATCCAAAGGGCGAGTGTTCCGCAAAACAGTAGATACTTACATTTTTCCATATTCATAGCATGTATATTTAAGATTCCTATAATATTTTCACCCAGTCGATGTACATCTTCACTTTCTGACCGTCTTTCAGGCCCGTCAGTTTATTAATGTCGGTAATCCCTGTAAACGCACCTCCCACGGCGAGGTTGAACAGGATGTAGAAGTTGTCATGAAAGTATGTGTTCGAGCTAATGTCGAACGTATGAAACTTGACGTTGTCGATGGATATTGTCAGGTTGTTTTCATCCCAATCCAGAGAGTAGGTGTGATAATTGCCGTCTTGCAGGCTGTTGGCCACATTGGCTTTGTAGTATTGCTGTTCGTGAGCCGCTGCGCTGGGGCCATAGTGAATGGCGGTGTTCACTTGTTTTTCCGAATCGCCCGCAGCCATTCCGCTCTGTTCTCCCATTTCCATAATGTCGATCTCTCCGCATGCCGGCCATTCTTTGTCGTTATCTCCCATCATCCAGAACGCAGGCCACAGTCCGCCGTTAGTCTTGGGAAGCTTGATACTTGCTTCTATCTTGCGATATTTGAAACTCTTTTTCCCTTTTGAATTGATCCTGCCGGAGTAGATTTTATTCCCTTTGCGTTCGGCGGTAAGAATCAGAACCGATTTATCCCCGTCCTTTCCTACTGATACATGGGCGGCATCGTATGCCTGAAGCTCTTGGTTGGTCCAACCGGGTTCATGAGTTTCTTTCGTCCATACTTTTTCATCGAAAAAGTTGAAATTGTCTTTAAAAAGAATGTCTTGTGGATTTTCCTCCGGTTCCGTTCCAACAGAATCCGACGAACAGGATTGTTGCGCGAAGCAAACGGATAAAAATAGGAATAGTGCTACTTTTTTCATCGTTTTAGCATTTTAAAGGTTAAACGTAATATGTGCTTTATACTTGTAAAGCTTGGTGCAAAGATGCTAATATCCGGCTGAAACGATGGTCAGATTGCTGACATATTAGGTTTGATTGCTGACAAATCTGCTGATTTTTATCGAACGGACGTTATCTTACCCATTCTTTTTCGAAGATTGTTGCTGTACAAGAATGAGGTAAATGATAATTTTGCGGAGTGCCCTGAAAGGGCTTAATTATATAGCGTAGGGCAACGCCCTACGTAAAAACGACAATCTGAATTTGCGCCCTGAAAGGGCATAATTGTATACAGTTCCGCCCTTTCAGGGCTTGTGGCTGGTGTGTTTTTTTCGTAGGGCGTTGCCCTACGCTATATAATTAAGCCCTTTCAGGGCACCCCAATAAATATATAATTGTAAGGCTTTCAGCCTAACCGATAAATTCTCATTTAACCACTAAATTTCCATTTAATTAAGAACTGTACTGAAATGAACTAAATGATCATTTATTTTTAGACATAAGAACAAAAGAACATAAATGCTGCGCTTTGAAACTTATTTCTGTTGCTTATTGAACTGCTATTTTATTTTTTGTTCTTATGTTCTTCTGTCTGTATTAAATTCTCATTTAACCGCTAAATTCCCATTTAATTAAGAACGGTACGGAAATGAGGTAAACTCATACAATTATAATTCAAAAAAACTTCCGTAAACATTCTCAAGTGTACTTATCACTATGAGAAAAAATACTCATAGGTATGAGAAGAAATACTCATTATAATGAGAACTTTTTCTCATTGCAGTGAGAATATACCCTTGTCAGAATAGGCTGAAACAGTTCATTACTGTACCGGAAACGAGCTAATTCTAATTCAAAACCGAACATGAATGCTTGTCTACTTCCCACTATATTTACTTGGCTGCATCCCGAATTGTTTCTTGAACAATGAACTGAAATACTTCGTGTTGACAAATCCGGTTTCGGCGGCGACATCGGTTACGCTTTTACCTTTTTTCAGCAGTTCGGCAGCTTTTTGTAGCCGGATGATACGAATAAACTCTTGCGGCCCTTTTCCCGTCAGTGATTTAAGGCGACTGTAGAATAGTGTTCGGCTCATTGCCATTTCATGGCATAAGAGATTGATGTTGAAATCGGGTTCATCCAAATGTTCAAGAACAAACCGGGTAGCTTGCATGATAAACCGGCGGTCGCCCTCGGCCATTGTTTCGCTTGCTGTCGTTACGTTTTTGTTGTCGATACTTTCATTGTTTTCATTGCTTTCATTGTCGTCACGTTTGCCGCCCGCCTCTACTTGAGCGATGGCTTGCCGCATGAAAAACTGCCGTTGCCTGTTTCGATTGTCAATTAATCCTTGTACTTTCAATTTCAGTATCTCTGTACTGAATGGTTTGGGGATGTAATCATCTGCACCTTTCTTCAATCCTTCCACTATTGCTTCGTGGTTAGCCTTTGCCGTCAGCAGAACGACGGGAATACCTGATGTGTCAGGATTTTCCTTGACCATTCTGCAAAGCTCGTCACCCCGTATGCCGGGCATCATGACGTCGGAGAGGATGATGTCCGGATATTCATTGGCAAGACAGGCGATAGCTTCGTGTCCGTCGGCAACATCAATCACCCGATAGAGGTGTTCAAAGGTCTGGCGGAGGTAGTGACGGAGAGTTTCGTGGTCTTCTACAATGAGTAATGTATTCCGGTCGTCCGGATCTTTTATTTTATCCGTTTCGTGGCTGTTATTATCCGATGTGCTGGCAAGGTGTTCGAGGGATGATTCGTGCGACACGGGTTCGGCTACGGTGGTGGTTCGCGGCAATGTTACGATGAAAGTAGTTCCCTTGCCCTCCTCGGAACAGAAAGTGATTTTTCCATGCAGCATCTTTACAATGCGCTGCACCTGCAACAGTCCGAATCCGGTTCCTTCTTCCTGTGACTGCCGGGCATTTTCGGCTCTGTAAATATCGGAGAAGATATGCTTTTTCGCTTTCTTCGGTATGCCTATTCCGTTATCTTTCAACGAAAGGATGGCTTTGCGTTTCGTGGCTTTCAAATCCAGACTGATTTCTCCCTGGGGCATGGTGTATTTGCAGGCATTGGAAAGAAGATTGTCGAGTAACATCTCTATCAGGTGTTTGTCTGCCGAAACGAAAACGGATTCGTCGGGTTGGGTCAGATTCAGTGTCAACTGCTTCTTCTCGCAAAAAGACCGGAAGACGGAGACTTCTTTCAGCAAAACTTCATTCAGACAAAGCGGAACCGATGAAGAGGATGGCTTGTGGGCGTCTACCTTTTCAAATTCGAGCAACTGTGTGATGAGCGAATGGAGTTTCCGGGTACTTTCATGAGCCAGATTCAGGTAATAACGGGCTTTGTCCGAGAGATCCTGTTCCCGGTTCAAATCCTCCAGCGGCGCCATGATAAGTGTTACCGGCGTGCGAATGTCGTGTGCCGTGTCGATGAAGAAACGTATTTTGTCTTCGTCGTATTTCTTTTGGAGCTGGTTGCTCTTATAGCGCAGGATGAAATAGAAAACGAAGCCTATTATAAATAGGTAAATAGTCCAAGCCCACCACGAGTTCCACCATGGCTGGCTCACTTTCACTTCTAAGGTGCTTTCGGAGATAGTCTTTCCGTCGCTGCGTCGCAGGCTGCGCACTTTAAAAAGATAAGTGCCCGGCGATACCTTGGTGTAGGATGCCTTTCCCTCGGCAGACGGTTTGCTCCAGTCATTGTCATACCCTTCTAAAATATGCTGATAGACAATATCGCGTTGGAAACGATAGTTGATAGATTCAAAAGAAACGGTAAACGAGTTGTATTTATAGCCGAGCCGTACCGCACGGTCGGCAAGCATATCATGGATGGCGGGTCTCAACGATTCTTCTTCCTGGACGTTTTGATAATCAACCGTCAGCCCTGTGAAACGCAGGAGCGTCCAGTAGTCTACGGTTGAGATGTCGAGTGGCATGATAAAGACAGCGCCATCCGTGCTGCCATACACAAACTCGCCGTTCATCAACCGGGCAAATGAGGATTTGTTATATTCCTTGTCTATATTGCCCGCATAGTTGAGGTTCGACACGCGCAGGCTGTCTATCAAGGCAATTCCTTTTCCGGTGCTGACCCACAAGCGTTTCTTGTCGTCTCGCTGCAAACTATATATATCGTTGGACGGCAATCCCTCTTGAACAGTGAAAGTCTTTACCGTCCGGTTTTTCATATCATATAGATTCAATCCTCCCCCTTCGGTTCCCAGCCACACGGTTCCGTCGTCATTGAACAGCATAGAGATGATATAAGCACTGACATTCTGATTGTGAAATTCCTGGGAATTGGCATAGTGCTGTATATTCCCTGTATGTTTGTCCACCAGGAAAAAACCGTTGACGGTAGCCACCGCTACCCGGTTTCGGTCGATAGGTTCAATGGATTGTACCCAATTCACGTCGAAAGACCGTCTGCTGCCTTTTTCTTTTTCAAACATGATCAGGCATCCGTCCAGACCTCCTATCCATAAGTCTCCCTCCATGTCTTGTCTGACGGAGAAAATATAATTGGTGGTCAATTGCCCTTGTTGCTTGGTGAGATGGCGTAACACGCGTCCGTTGTTATCCAGTAGATACACTCCGTCTCCGTACGTTCCTACCCATACGTTCCCATTTCCGGATGTGCAAAGAGAAATGGTTACGATTTCTTTCAGCACGTGTTTCCAGGTGCCTGACAGGGTGTTTCGGATGCTGATTCCATCATCAGTAGCGAACCATTGGTTGCCATCCGGGTTTTCTTCGATATCATTCACGTTGTTGCTGATGAGAGAATGGGTATTTCCCTTTTCGTGTGCTAATATCGAAATGGGATGTTTCAGCAGGATAGCCACGGATACACCTCCCGTATAACTACCTATCCAGATGTTGCCCTGGTCGTCTCTGGTTACGGCATATACGCCGTTTCCGCGCAGGTAAGTATCTGTGTCATCTTTGGTATTCATCAGTAAACGGGCTTTCTTAGTGTCCTTGTCTATCGCATACACACCGCCACCGTCCACGCCTATGAGTATGGTATGTACATCATAGTCTGTAATTGCCCGTATCGGATGAAGGAACGTGCTCCCTTGTCCCTCCAGCGCAAGCACTTTGGAAGTGTTGAGGTTCATCACAGACAAACCGCTGCCAAATGTGCCTATCCAGAGTTCTTTTTTCGGTTTGTCGCAGAACAATGTTTGTACATTCCACCCCTCCAGCAGCTGGCGTTTCTTATCCGGCAGGGTGTGTGACAGTTGCCAGACTCCGTTAGAAGTACCCACAAAAAGCGACTCGCCGGCAAATGCGATGTCGTTGACATATTGTCCTTTCAGCACGGCAACTATACGATGGTCCGCTTCTTGCTTGTATAGTCCTTTATCCGCCCCCATCCACCAGGTTCCGTCACTATCCAAACAGAGTTTGTTCAAGATGACTTCTTCCTGAATCAATTGTCCCAGGTGGAGGACTTGTTCAAAATGATCCAGGATGGTGGAATATCGGTAGATTCGTCCGGTGTGGTCGTAGGCAAACAGTCCTTGTTGTGCGTCGTACAATAAGTAAAGCCTGCGTCCGGCAAGATCGCCATAATAGAAACTGCCCGGCAAATCATAGTTCTTTACCGTATGACCGTTGTATCTGTCTATTCCGGTTTTTGTAGCAATCCACATAGCACCGTCTCCATCCTCGACAATCGAAAAAACACGTTGACTACTAAGGCCTTCTGCATAGCCTACATGCCTGACATCGAACATCCGGTTGGTCAGTTCGGCTTTGACAGCCATATTTATCATTAGTAGTAAGGTGATAACAAGATTAAAACGAACCATATTCTTTTAATTGTTGACATTACAAAGATAAAGTTTCTTTAGAAAATCCCAACAGAATAGGGGTGTGAAATTAGAAGGAATATTCAGTAAATCTTCCTAATAATCATGTTATAAACGGCTGTCTTGGTACTGGTGTATAGGGAGAATGGATATTATGAAGCAGGGAAGAATACCTTATCTCCCCTTTATTATTGTATTAAGTTACCGCTCTTCTTGCATCAGACTACCGATATAGTTAGCTTCCCACGGCCGTGACGACTTCTCTTCACGGCCGTGAAGAGAAGTTACCACAGCTGTGGGAAGATCTCCCCACGGCTGTGGTGAATTAACTATATCGGTGGTTTAACGGATGGATAATGAAGGGATAATAGATATATATCGGTTGCACTTCCTACGTAATACAAGGAAGTAGGACAACATTTAGAATGAAACAGGGTGAGGGTAACTGCCTACCCTCACTTACTATCACCTTTACCCTCACACCTGTAATGCCGATGGATAAAGAGATACAAGCAGAGGATGAGGGTGTGAGGGTAAAAGTGTTCTAAACTTTTGTTTAGAGAAATTTGCTTGGAGATACTCCGTCATGCTTCTTGAATGCTGAATTCGTTTCTTAAACGGGTGTGGCACATGAAGTTAAATTCATTAGCCGAAAGCCGGAAACTGTTTTATGGCTTTTCGTTGGCTCGCAGACCGAAGACTTTTCCTGTCATCTGCCGGACAGCTACTTTCCACACTTTTACGTTACGTACGGCAGGATCGGAATAGCTGAATGCGTTGTCTGTATAATGACGCATGATAATATCCAGTGCACGACGTTTATCGTCTATCTCTTCGATGAATTCTACTTGCCCCCGACACATCGCGCTTTCGGAACGCATACTGTAACTGCAGGCTACCTTTTCGTGTTGGTAGACAAGTTTATGTCCAAGGCTGAAAGTGATGCATACATTATTATTATGTTCCAACATCTCTAACTTGCTGCCTTCGGGACCTGAATGCAGATATATGATACCATTTTCATAACCGAAGTTCATGGGAACTACATAGGGATTACCTTCTAAATCTGTAATGCCCACAAAACAGGCATCGCAATGCAGAATAATGGACTCAATTCGTTGTTTGTCTTCGATAATGACAGTCTTCATGGATATATGAATGTTATAATATAAGAATAATCAAAATGATACGCTAAAGTACAGACTTACGACTGATTACACAAATCTATGCGAACTTTTTTCTCGTTACTTTCACAGATTTATCTAATCAATCGTATTTCTGTACTAATGTTATCAGGGGTTGAATGAGCTTTTCTGTTTGTTTGAATATTCAAACTTTTACTTTTCTATTAATTCAAAATCCAATTGTTTCTTTTCCAGATTGGCACGAGCTACCCGAACAGTAATAGCGTCTCCCAAACTGTATATTTTGTTTTTGCGGCGTCCGCGAAGACAATAGTTCTTCTCGTCGAATTCGTAGTAGTCATCATCCAGATCACGAACAGGGACCAGACCTTCACATTTGTTTTCGTTCAGTTCTACATAAAGTCCCCACTCGGTTACGCCGGAGATTACACCGTCATAAATCTGTCCCAGACGTTCGCTCATAAATTCCACCTGTTTATATTTGATGGAAGCACGTTCGGCATTGGCTGCAATTTGTTCCATGTTCGAGCTGTGGTCGCAGAGGTCTTCGTACTTGGCTTCGGATACGCTACGTCCTCCGTCCATATACTTCGTCACCAAACGGTGTACCATCATGTCCGGGAAACGGCGGATGGGAGAAGTAAAGTGAGTGTAATATTCGAAAGCTAGTCCGTAGTGACCGATGTTATGGGTTGAGTAACGTGCTTTCTGCATGGCGCGGATGGATACGGTTTCTATCAGGTTCTCTTCTTTCTTTCCGTGTATGTCGTCCAGCAAGTGGTTGATGGATTTTGAAATATCCGTCTTCGTTCCGCTTGTACGCACTTTGTAGCCGAAGCGTGCGATGAACTGTGACAAGTTCTCCAACTTCTCCGGATCGGGTAGGTCGTGGATACGGTAAGGAAGCACTTTGGCTTTCTTGTTCTTCGGCACACATCCTATCTTTTCTGCTACGGTCTTGTTAGCGAGCAACATGAATTCTTCCACTAGTTTATTGGCATCTTTTGACTCCTTGAAGTAAACGCTGATTGGTTTTCCTTTTTCGTCAATTTCGAACTTCACTTCGTAGCGGTCGAAGTTGATAGCTCCTGCAGAGAAGCGTTTTTCGCGCAGTGCTTTGGCAATCGTATCTAACGTGAGTACTTCTTCTTTGAAGTCTCCTTCTTTTGTTTCTATGATTTGTTGTGCCTCTTCGTAGGTGAAGCGACGGTCGGAGTTGATAACCGTATGTACGATGCGTGAGTCTCTGACTTCTCCTTTTTCTGTAATATCGAAGATAACGGAGAAAGCTAGTTTTTCTTCGTTCGGGCGGAGTGAACAAATGAAGTTACACAACCGTTCGGGAAGCATCGGGATGGTACGGTCTACCAGATAAACGGAAGTTGCCCGCTTCTCTGCTTCCTTGTCGATGATGCTACCTTCTTTTACGTAGTGTGTTACGTCGGCAATGTGTACACCTACTTCCCACAATCCGTCTTTCAGTTTGCGGATGGAAAGTGCGTCGTCAAAGTCTTTGGCATCTTTCGGGTCGATGGTGAAAGTTGTTACCTTACGGAAATCTTCGCGTTTGGCAATCTCTTCTGCTGAAATCTCGGCAGGAATCTTATCTGCTGCTGTCTCTACTGCTTTTGGATATACATACGGCAGACCGAACTCCGCAAGAATTGCGTGCATCTCTGTGGTGTTATCGCCAGCCTGACCTAATATATCTATTACTTGTCCGATAGGATTCTTTGCCTTGTCCGGCCATTCGGTTACTTTCACAATGGCTTTATCTCCGGTCTTTCCGCCTTTCAGCTTATCTTTCGGGATGAAAATATCATTGGCTAATGTACGGTTCTCTGTCACCAGAAATGCGTATGACTTAGCTACTTCCAGTGTGCCGACGAATGTATCGTTGGCGCGTTCCAGTATTTCGATGACTTCTCCTTCGGCTTCTCTGTTTTTCCGTTTGGCATAGAAGGTTATCTTTACCTTATCGTTATTCATCGCATGTGCGGAATTACGTTCGGCCACGAATATCGGGTCGCCCCCTTCTTCAGGAATAAACGAGTTCTTACCGTTGCTCTTCCGTTGGAAAGTACCTGTCATCTCCGTTCCGTGACTGTTCAGGCGGAACTTTCCTTTTTCTATTTCACTGATATAATCGTCAGCTAAAAGGTCATGTAATATATCGACGCATAACATTTTTTGCGGATGGGTAGTGAGACGCAGTTCCGAAAATATATATTTCATACTCAAGGTCTCGCTGGATTTGGCATGGAAAAAGTCTATTAATAATGCTGCCAGCTCTTTCTTACTCATTCTTTTGCCGGCCTTTTTCTCTTTCTTTTCTTTCTTTTTTGCCATAATGTAGTCTTTTAAAATATCTAGTTACAAAGATATATAATAAAATGGAAGAACATTCAGAATTTGTTTTATTTCGTGATATTGGATATCGACTAATTATATGTTTGAGTGAGTTGGTAACTAGGTGTAAAAAGATATATTAAAAGGGAAGCATATCTCCCGACATACTTCCCTTATCTTTAAGAGAGAATTTATTAATTCTGTAATGAACTAATTGATAAATGTTTATCTACAATATAGTTAATCTTTTACGCAACGTACTGAAAGGCCACGTTTTACTTGTATTCCTCCTTTATCAGAAGAATAACCTAACCCATAACTCATATTACTGAAATATACAGTTCCTGCTCCGTAAGTAGCTTGGTCTGTGCTCCAAAAGTCTGTTCTACTCTGTGACTTAGGCGTTTCAAAACTTCCGCTCTGATAACATTGTCCGGCAGGTATAACATTAAAGCCATAGGTGTCACGTGGACCTTTAGCGAGATCAGGATTTTCATCTATCATGCCGGATTCTCCCCAACCGTCAGCATCCAGTTTTCCTGTCAATGCTGACCAGACGTTTTTACAGTCTTTATCGGAGTATTTATTTCCTTCATCATCTGTCCATACATTACCTTCAACTGGTGCTAATTCATCTGCAACAAAATTTTCTAGTTTTTTCCACTCTGCTTTGCTGGGTAGATGCCATCCGTTAGGACAGATTCCTTGAATACCACTTGGTATGGCATCCGCATTTCCACCGGTTGCGTTCTTTTGGTTCATAGCGGCATACCAATTATACAAGACTCCGTATGTCTTGTATTCTTTCGTGGCTTTAGCTGCATTTACATCTTTGCCATCATAGTTGAAAACAAAATAGAGCGGATCTCCATCACTGGTAGCGGCATCTTCCGGTTTGCTAACTGATGGTAAATAAGCCAAGTTCTCTGCCATCCATATTTGTTCACCAATTGTAACAATTTTGTATTCATGATTATCCCGTGGGTCAATCATCTTTCCTTCTTCCGGTTCTGGGGTTGGTTCGGTCTTTTTTAGTGTGACATTTACTTCACTTGTCGCCATGGCACCTTGATCGCCTTTGACGGTCAGTTCAATTTTTAGTGCTCCTACGGCTTGACTGGCTTCGAATGTGTATTCATAACTAAATGGAACAGAAGTTACTTCTGAAATTTGTTTGTCTCCGATTTTAAGAGTAACATTCGATATTTGACCAATGTCAACAGTTGCTTCTCCTTTGATTGTCATCTTTTCAGCTATGTCTATCGTTGCTCCTTCAGTAGGAGAAGATATGGCACATGTTACATGTTGTTCTGGAGCGGGATCATTGTTGTCATCACCGCAAGCCGTTAGTCCTAAGACTAAAAATAAAAGGAATCCTAACTTCTTCATAATTGTATTTTTATTTAGTGAATAATAATATATGGTTAATCTTTGATACAACGAACGGGGAGTCCTACTCCCGGATTAAATTCTGCATTGGTTACAAATGTGTGGAGGTCTGACCACATACGTACGGTAATACCAAATTCTGGTCCCATTTGTACTCCCGCTGTCGAACTCCACCAACCCGCACTGTAGGCTGAATGCATCCAATCTTCGTCGCCTGCACAAGCACGGAAACCTATAGGCAGACCATTGAATAAGGTTGCATTATTCTTTTCCATCTCAACTCCAACCCAGGTTGGCTGTGGTTCTATTTCTGTGTATTCCGGCATCATCCACATCGTTGTTGAAGCTAGAGCCTTTGCTAGGGCTGTTTCATCTACTTGACCATCATTCATAATTGCTGCCATTCCGGAATCTAATACATATTGAGATAATTTTTGCCATTCTTTTTGAGAAGGAATATGCCATCCATCAGGACAAACTCCTTTTATTATACGTGTTTCATCGGGACCTAAAGCCGTTTCGTTTTGTAGAGCAGCAGGTAGGTTGTAATAGGCTCCATATGCATTCAGGAAACCTTTTCCAAGTTCTGTTTTTGCATCATTATCAAACATTACGTAATATCTTGGTTCGGTTGAGGACACATCAAACTGTTGCTCTGGTAGATAGCGTAAATTTTCTGCCATCCATAACTGGTCTGCAAGTTGTACGGTTTTGTATGTATTTCCATCACGGGTATCGGTTAGCACTTCTCCATATTGAGGGGGAGCAGGCCTGTTTCCTTGTTCTGTTGTCACTGTAATAGTTGCCAAGGCACTACCTTCGTGATCTCCTTTAACTGCTAACTCAATTTTCAGTTCTCCCGGTTCGGCATCTTTGGAGAAGGTATACTCATAATAGAATGGAACTGAAGTGATGTCAGTGATAATCTCTTCCCCGACTTTCAGTTCTGCAGAAATGATTTTACCATAGTTTGTAGTCCCTTCTCCTCTGATAATCAGTTTGTCTGACATAATAACGGTTGCGCCATCAGTCGGCATAAATATCTCACAGCTTACCTGTTGGTCCGGAAGTATTTCTCCTCCTCCGCCTGCGGTGCTGTTGTCATCTTTACAGCTTGCACCAAGTAATCCTAATGCCACGATAAAGCTAGTTAATAGTATCTTTTTCATATGTTATTGGATTATGTCTTCTTTAAATAGAATACAATTAATAAAAATGGACAGATTGTCTATAACTTTCTGTAGTTTTGCATCTTCATATACCCGGAAAACAAAACCGAAAGGATCACTTTCTTTTATTCCGGAAAAAGCGAAAACGAATGTTCCGTCTGTTAACATTACGGGGCCTAATGAGATTGTTACAGAAGGATCTTTTACATAATATAGGTCAGAGCTAAGAATTTCGAATGAGAGATATAAATTGTCCTCGAAGACTCCTAGGTTTTGACCGGCCCCAAAAGCCAGACAATTGTCTATGGCTTTTGCTTTCAGTTTGTAAGGCAATCCGGTTAGAATGTTTGAAAGCAGGTATGTTCCGTCTTCCTGTTTCTCAATGGTGACATCTTTCAAACCGTAATTCATTTGCCCGTCTGAAAACATGCCTTGCCATGTTCCGGTAAGTTCGTCAACATCATATTGTATTACCTGATAAGAAGCCGATCTGTCTTTTGCTGCCACATTGACAATAGCTCCTCTCATTTTTCTGGAGGTATTTTCTTTTACCTTGAAATTTATTCCCTTCGCATTCTGTTCAAATGACAACCATTCTTGAGCTTCTGCGGGTATGTCTATTGTATAATCGAAAGAACTTTGTAGTTTTATTGGCAGAGTAGCTGCTTTATTGTCGGTACGGAGCATCCATTCGTCTTTGCCGAAGATGAAAACAGCTCCGGATTGATTGATGTTGAATGCTTCTGTCTCTACTCCGTTACTGATTGTCAATAAAGCATTTCTACCGGAGTACCCGGTATTTTCTTTTACTTCGAATACCACTTCATTAGGATTTACTTCTTTCAGCACACACCAATCGACGTCAACATCTGCTGTTATATTTCCTGTTGACTGAAGTTGTATGTATCCTTTTCCGCCGGTAGCTTGGAAATTAGTATTTACAGCTTTGATTTCTAACTTGGATTCGCTGTTTTCCGTATCATTGCATCCCGCTATTGCTACGATGCAAAGTACAAATAAGAATATATTAAAAAGCTTTCTCATAATCGTATTAATTACTTTCGTTTTCTTTTACCATTAAGATTGAGTTATACCAGCTCCAGTAACCCATTAGTCCGGAGGTTGAATATTCATCAGATGAATAAGCCCAGATTATCAATGATGTAATTTCCTGGCTTGCTTTATCCGCAAAGTAAAAAGTGAAAGGGTTGCTGTTTGTCGTCACATTTATCAATCCGTTGCGTAGGCGTGATGGCAGACTTAATTCTGTGTGGGCATAGCCTTCCACACCTGCCGCGCACGCAAAGTAATAAGACGATGAAGAAGTCGAACTTATACTTTGTGAATCTAAAACTAGTTTTCCGCTGGCTTTGTCATACTGGAGGGTGAAGTTGAATCCGCCAATACTTTTCAGTGTATAACTTTCTCCTCTGACTTTAGGAGAGATGGTTACAGATTGCGAAGTTGGCCCTTCGTCATAATCGTCAATCGTTGCAGTGTAGGTACCGATATAGTCTTCATATTGTAGATAGTTTTCGGGATAATATTCTTTAAGTACGATGTCAGTTGCTCCTGCGTCGGTACAAACAAATAGTCTGGACTTTCTATCCCATTTGAAGTTTTGGACTTCAAGTCCGTTGACATTGTACGGGGATTGTAACTTTAATCCTTTTTCTGTGTAGATATAGGGTAAACTTCTTGCACTACTATAATCGGCGCTGTAAGCGGAGAATGTAGCCATTGTGCCATTGTTGCGTATAAAGTAATTCAGTACTTGTCCGCCTTTCTCCATGCGGTATGTATTTAGAAAAGCATCTTTCTCAATGTTAATGATATCTTCAATCTGAATACGCCATGGTATATCTTTGGGCATAGGCGTCATCTCCATTATGTTTTTGTATTTTTTTCCTTGCAGAATTACTTTGTCGGGAGTTGCGCTCATTATAATAAACTCGTAATCCCCTCCTAGGTTCATGTTCAGGCCTAAAGGACCTGAAAACATATGGATCAGTGGGTTGTATGAGTCGAAAGTGAGCATTGTGCTTTGTTCCGATTTTACTTGATACAGAGAGGTTATTATAGTTCCCGGTTTGTAGCTTTCTGCACCTGTTTCCGAAGCCATTTCTACTTGCTTCCCGTCAAATTTCATTAGTAAAGTGATTGCACCTGCAGAATAGTTGCTTCCTATGTAATATTCCAGTTTCCAGCCGTTCGGCACATCTTTAAGAATCTCCTGGCATTTGATTACATCGGCTGTGGCTCTATTGGCAGATGATTCGTCGAATATTTCTTCTTCGGAGAAAAGACAAGATTGCAAAACAATGCAGGCCAATGCCAGAAGTGTGTATATGGATAGATATTTCTTCATAATTTTCATATTTTATTCAATAATACTTAAGTCTACATAGCCGTTTGCTATGTCATCCTGGCGTCGTAGAACAATCTCGCGTAATTCGTCCAGATTGATTCCCCAGGTTTGTTCCATATAACTATAGACTATTTCGAATTTCTGCTTTATGAGTGCACGGCCGTTTTCACCGGCATTTTGCAGCATGTTATTCCAGTAGTCTTTGGTATTTGTGACATACACTGCGATGTTCTCCACAAAATCTTCACGTGATTCACTCATTGCATAAGGAGTGACAAATCCTTGTTGCCATGCATTGCGGTCGGCTCCCACCATATACCAGTCGCTACCGATGTAGGCATTTTCCGTAATACGGTCAAAGGCCGGATCATAGTTTTTAGTTTGATGCAGAATATGTGCGAACTCATGGTGCATTGTCTGGAAATAGTAGTCGTTTAACAGGTTAATATCTATTTGGTCGGGATTGATGTCATTTACATTGTATAATGTAATTTTCATGCCGCCTTCAGCTGTTCCTAATACCATAGTTCCATTGTCTTCATAGGCGGGGGAACCGATAAAGTGGATTGTCTTAGGAATATATTGGCGTAAGAAGTTCGGATTGCCTGTTGCTTCATCGTATGCTTCCAGCCACACATGTTTGATAATTTTAGCCAGTACCACAGACTTTTTGTATTCGGCAGGTGCTAATATGTGTGTCATGTCGCTCTCGTTATCTTCCATGCGATATTTTAATGCAATGTTGTATGGATGGGTATAATTGCCTAATATCCACTTGTCGAATGGGTTACGATCTACTTCTTCTGTGGAGAAAATGCTGTTTGCTTTGTCTACGTCTTCGTCATTGTTGCAAGCACCCAGTCCACAGGTCAATGTCATGATTAAACTGTATATGATGTATTTCTTCATATTTTTTTCCTCCTAAAGTTATTTAGTCATTTCTTGGATTTGGTTGCATACCTGCTGTAATGACACTGGCCGGTAGCTGAATTGCACGTCTGGGGTCATTCGTGTCCATCTTGTCGGTGATATTCACCAAGGTATAACCTTCATAATAGCGGCGGTAGATTATAATACCATAGCGTTTTATATCTTGCCATCTAAGCCCCTCTTCTAAGGTTAGCAGACGTCTTGCATGTAGAATACAATGTATTAGATTCTCCTGCATTCCTTTTTCTACTACAAAATCCGGATGCAATTCCTTTTTTACTGTCGGAGCTTCCGGTGTGTAATATTTTAGTCGGGCATAAAAATCATTGATTGTCTCCTTGGTCAAAGTTTGGGTGTTTTTTGTAAAGGCTTTCTGCCAGGCATCTATATCGGCGGCAGCTTCGTCATAACGTTTTAGTAACGTGTAGGCTTCAGCTCGGCAAAGCAATGCTTCGTCGGTGGTAAAAGCAGGATACAGCATATAGCCGATCCAACTGTTGCCCGACGTGAATTGCTGATAGATAACTAAGCGGCGGAATCCGTTCTTTATAGAGCCACCGGGTGAAAATGGGATCTGATGATAACTTGACTGATCTCCCCATGGACCTTCGGATTTACAACTTTCCGAAGCAGTAATATTGTTCATGCAATATCTTTCGCAGTTGGCATAACCCGGATCGGAAACCAATGGCCAATATGAAGCTGCTGATATTACCATTAGATTGGCACGGTTATCTGCATCTACATAAGCGTTCGGCTGTATATTCTTGTTGGGAGATAAAGCTCCTAATGCAGCCCAGTCACGTAAATATTGGGACGCATTATTACCGAGTACTATATTGGCATAATTGATAACTTTCTGACAGTTGGAAAAATCCGGTTGTGTATAATATAGATAAAAGCGGGCTGCAAATGCATAAGCGGCCTTCTTATTAAAATGATATTTTACCCGTGAGTAAATATTGTCATCAATTAAAGGCAGTCCTTCTTCTAAATCGGCTGCAATATTTTCGTATACTTCAGCAACTGTTCCGCGTGAGTATTGTGGATTTACAGATGTTTCCGGTTCTTTTATGTAAGGTATACCCAAGTCTTTGTCCCCATTTGTACCATACGCTTTGCAGAATGTGGTAGCTAATACAAAATGATTGTATGCACGGCATATCAAAGCTTCGCCTTTTTGGGCTGATAATGATTGAGGACTTCCCATCTGCTCAATAGCCGCCAAGGCTTGGTTGGCTGATGCAATCGAGTTATAACAGTCATTCCATAAAGCATGAGGAGAGTCCTGATTTTCTTCAGTCGTTTGTTGCCAACGGTACAAATGTTCGTTTAATCGGAAAAGGTAGCTGTATGCTCTGCTATTTTCATCGATATTGTCACTGTAAAATTCTCCTATGTGGCAGTTGGTAGTCATAGGATATGCAGATACCAGAACTTTAGTAATACTTTCTTCAGTAGTCAATTCGGTTCGGTTATCCGGCATTTCATCTAAAAAGTCACTACAGGAAGTTGTTCCCAAGAATAGAGCTGAAATGAGTGTTGTATATAAGACGTTTCTGTATTTCATCATTTTTATAATTATCTGAATGGTTAAAATCCTAATCTAAGAGTCAATGTAAACTGACGGGGTACAGGGGAAGCTACTCCACCGGTATTGAAGAATTCCGGGTCCTGTCCGTTGAGTTTTTTATCTGCATAAATCAGGAATAAATTGGTAGCCTGAAGTTTCAAAGATAAATTAGATATCTTTGCTGGTGCAATCCATGATTGGGGGAAGTCATAGGACAAGGATATCTCTTTCATACGGATAAAGTCTCCCTTGGCAATTCGTTCTGTAGAATAATTGTAGGCATTATATGCATACATTAAATCTTTATTATCTTCATATTGGCGTTTCGAGATAATAGTGGGGATATTCGTGCGTTTCTCATCACCCGGCACTGTCCAGCGATTCTTGAATTCGCGTGGCATAGAAGATAAGTCACTATATTGATAGCTGAAACATGGATTCAAACGTACTACATTACCAAATGAATAGGTGATGAATACATTCAGTTTGAATGCTTTATAAGTGAAAATATTACCAAAACTTCCTGTTATGGTAGGATCAGTAGGACCTTCATATTTTAGGTAGTCTATGTTGTCACGTGTCTGAAAATCAATATCGGTACTGGTTATTTTTCCATTGATATTATACATCGGGATACCATTTGAATTTAGGCCGACAAATGGAATGGAAAACAAACCACGTACCGGGTAACCCTGACGGGCAAAACCGTAACCTGAAACTAAATCCATTACGCTGGAACGGGCATTCAGTTCTGTAACTTCATTTTTTGCTTTGGAAAAGATGAAGTCTGTATGCCATGAAAAGTTTTTCGACTGGATATTCTTACTTGAGATGGTGAACTCGATACCATGTGATTTCATGGAAGCTATATTGGCATATTTGTAGATAGAACCGCCTACTCCTTGTGTCGGGGTAATACCAATCAGGTCATAGTTGTTGCGTTTATACCAGTCGATCGAAAAATTGATCCGGTTGTCTAAGAATCCCATGTCGGCACCGATGTTCAACTCATGCTTTTTTTCGTAGGTTAATTCACTGTTTTCAGGATCAGATACATAAAGTCCTGTTTCCTGTCCGCTGGTGAAAGGACGAAATGGTGAATAACTAGTGATTATGGCATGTGAGTTGGTCACATATTCCGGTCCTCTATCGGCTGTTAAAGAGTAGGATGCTTTGAATGTTAAGTGTGACAGTACAGAGCTGAATGTCTTGAAGAAATTTTCTTCATGTACATTCCATGCTCCTGACATATTCCATGTAGGAAGCCAGCGGGAAGAACGGCTTTTTCCCATGCGATTGGTGCCTTCATAGCGGAATGTTCCGTTTACTGTATAACGTCCATCATAAGAATAAGTTGCGTTGGCAAAGCCTGCTACACTTCTTGTTGTTGTATGGTTTAATCCATAATAGCTTTCACCGGATTCAATGCCCTTCTTGAAGAATTCATATACATACGATGGTATTTCACCCATTGTATATTGCATTCCCCATCCTTGAAAATAATTTTGCATACGTTTCAAATCATTTACTTCCATACCGGCGAAAAGATTGGTTATATGCTTTTCTGCAAATAAATGATTCCAGGATGCTGTGGCACGGAAGTCTACCCCCAACATACGATAGTCCTTACGCTGGTAAATACCTCCTTCCGGTAGTATACTGATAGGCAAAGCATACGGATTATCCGGATTGGTATACAATAAGTTGTTTTCGTCACGAATGGTAGCGTCGTCCATTCCTGTGCGATAAGCGGTTGCCTGATTCGAGTGATCTTTGATGTTGTGTTCTTGTGAAGAAGCCTGATATCTGACTGCTCCTAATGCACTTAGCTCTAATTCCGGAAGGGCTTTCCATTTTATTTCTCCTTGAAATTTAACATCAGCTACATTCAAGTCCATATAATTGTTATCCAATTCATGGAGGATATTGAACGGTGCATAGTTGGCTGTATAGTCAACTGTTGGATCTAGTGCGCGTGATGTATTTAGTGCATACGAATAGGGATTGATGTCAAACTGACGGGTAACTTCTCCACTTGCTGCATTAACCTCTGAACTTAGTGTCCCGGGGGCTTTCTGTTTACGGTAGGAAGCACTGGAGATCAGGTTTATAGATAAATTCTTATATATATTATATGTTGTATTTAAATTAGCAGTATAACGTTTTACTTCACTTTGTTTATACCATCCCGGATCTGACATCGCACTTAATGAAGCATAGAATGAAGACTTTTCAGTTCCGGAAGTGATGCTGACCGAATGGTTTTGTGTAACGTTGTTGGAAAATAAGGTATTGAACCAGTCGGTATTTCTCATTTCCGCTTCGCGCAGGTAAGCATTACGTGCTTCCGGCGTGTTGGCAAGTCCGAATTGTCCTGTAACCGGGTTATATTGATTGATTAATTGATACATACGTCCATATACACCACTATCTTTGGCACGGTAAGTATCGCTGTTATTAAGCCATCCTTTCTGCTCCATCTCTTTGTAGATTCCCATTTGTTCCTGCGAATTCATAATGTTGAATTCTTTATAACTGGGAATCATACGGGTTGTAAATTCACCGGTATAGCTCATTTTGCTAACGCCGGCTTTTCCCTTCTTGGTTGTTACTACAATAACCCCTGCCATGGCTCGTGCGCCATAGATAGAGGTTGCTGATCCGTCTTTCAATATTTGAAAGCTCTCGATATCATCTGAATTCAACCCGGCAATGGCTGAACTGATTAGCGTCTCTGCATCTCCTGAAGATAAGTCATCCGGACCTACGTCAATAGCATCCTCCATGATGACTCCATCTACTACCCATAATGGCTTTGAACTACCGAAAATAGATGTGGCACCGCGTACCCGGATTTTCGGGGCAGTACCAAACGTGCCGGAAACATTTTGTACAGATACGCCTGCGGCGCGTCCTTCAAGTCCACGGCTGATATCAGGCAAACCATCTAGTTTCACTTCATCTGCGGACAATTGTTTGGTTGCTCCTGTAAACAGGCGTTTATCCATTTTTTGCATACCTGTTACTACTACTTCTGATAAAGTTTGTACATCAGGCATTAATGTAACATTCATAGTTGGGGTAGGAGTCAGATCTTGTGGCTTCATTCCTATATAAGAAAATTGTAACAGGGATTTATTGGATACATTTTCTATCGAAAACTTTCCGTCTATGTCTGTTAATACACCGGACTTGCTTCCCTTGATGACAACAGTTGCACCGATGAGAGGCTGTCCGTCATCACCGGAAATTACCACTCCTTTTACATTGAATACTTTCGCTTGTTTGGAAGGACCTTTGGAAGTAATTGTGATAAATTGATCTTCAATATGGTATTCTAGTGGCTTATTGGCTAAGATAATATCGAGAGTCTGCTCTATACTCTTATCTTTGACAGAGCCGGAAACGGTGAATTTCTTGACATCGTCATACGTAAATAGGATTTTGTAGCCGGAGAGTTTTTCCAGACGTTTAAGTACGGACGGCAATCGTTCGTTGCTAATCTCAATCGTGATTTTCTTTTGTGATTGCGTTTGAGCATTAACTTGGTAAGGCTGGAAGCACAATACGCATAGAAAACACACAATAAATAAGTTCCAATTATTTCTCATACGTTTGTTTTTAATAACACTATTTGGATATGTTTATATAACTAATGCGTACGAGAAAAGAAAATGGATACCCCTTTTGCGATTTATTTTTTAATAAAAGTGATATTTTGTTGTTTCTTGCATAGATTTGTTATACTTATGCAATAAAAACCTAGTCTATGGTAAGCGTATTGCCTTGCAAGGTGACAGTGACTTTTTTCATTCTGTTAAGCAATGAGATTGTGTGCTCTAAATCTTTAGTGCGATCGGATATGAAGTGCATTTTATATGTCATTGCTTCTTTGTTTCTGAATTCTATGTTTACATTGTACCAGCGTCCTAAGTTTTGCATAATATCTTTCAATGTAATATTGTCAAAATAGAAATAGCCGTCTTTCCAATAAACGTAAGAGTCTAAGTCTACTTCTGTTAGAACGAAATTTCCATCAGATTGCAGGTGTGCGTCTTCTCCCGGATATAGTCGGGTATATGATCCTCCTTTTGTGTTACTTACTTCTACTTTCCCGTTAATAAGTACTACATGGGTATCTTCGGGAGTATAGCTACGTATATTGAATTCCGTACCGAGAACGCGGGTTTGGACTGTCTCGGTTTTTACAATAAAGGGACGCTTGGCGTCTTTGGCTACCTTGAAATAAGCTTCGCCTTCTAAAGTAACGATACGCTCGTTGCCAATAAAGGCTGTAGGGTAAACAAAATTACTATTGGCATTCAGCCAGACTTCTGTGCCGTCACATAATACCACTTTGAAACTTTCACCTCGTGGCACGGTAAGTACGTGTGTCTGTGTAGTTGTTGAGATGACTTGCCTATAATCCAGCTCTTTCTTTTCAGACTTTGCGATGGCGGTTTTAGGCACGACTTGATTGTTTGACTGCGGTTCGTCTAACACAATTTTTTCTCCGTCATCTTTTTGCAAAACAATATGTTGGGGAGTAGTATCAGCAGTGAATACAGTGATTGGTTCTAGTGCAGGGGTTGTCAGGCTATTAATTAAGTAGTAACTCCCGAATAGAACGGTAATCATGGCGGCTATTCCGATAGTTGTTTTCCAGAGATTGGAACGCATTCGTGTTGAATGTTGTTTTTTCTTGAATCGCTCCAATTCCATTTCTACATTGGGAAGTTCTATTCCTCCTTTTTGTTGTAGGAAAAGACTGCTATCCATGATGTCGCGACAAGCTTGCAGGACTTCTTTATCTTTAAGCATCTCCTGCAGCTGTTCGTCGTTTATTTCTGAAGAACTCTCCATGATGTCGAGCGCCTTCTTTACAGATTCATCTGTATTGTTTATATTGTCAATATCTTTATTCATCACTGTTTGACTGTATCATACTTATTTATATTACGTTTAATCATAAAATAAAGATACCTGATTTATGATTTTTTTGCACATTCTTCACGTATCACCTGTAATGCTTTCACAATATGCTTCCTGACTGCACTGACACTGATATTTAATTCTTCTGCCACTTCCTGATATTTCTTGCGCTGAATATAACATTCTTCTAAAATATGCCTGGTATGTGGAGTCAGTTTTTCCATTGCCTTGCTGATATGCATCATTCTTTCATCCTGCTCCAGATATTCCGTTTCAACATAACTTTTGGTCAATTCGGAATAGATTTGTACATACTGTTCATGTGTATTCTGATGTCGTAGGAAGTCAATGCTTTTGTTGCGAACGTAAACGTATAGATAAGATTTAGCCGTGGCTTTATCTATTTTTGCATAATTGGCCCAAATAAATTCGAAGGCGTCGCTTACGATATCCTTGCTAGCCTCCATATTATTAATCAGGTGAAATGCATAATAATAAAGTTGAGGATAGTACTCTTTAAAAAGAAAATCAAAATCGGCCTTATCTTCCACGTGCTTTAAAAGTGTTGAATAGTAAATAAATCGCGTTGCAAATAAACAAATAATAATTGAGAAAAGCAAAATGGCTTTTATTTTATATTTATCGTATCTTTGTGGCATCATATTTTTTCAATTAATATTCATGTAGGACCTGAAAAGTAATAATGGAGAGTATTTTAATTACAGGCGCGAGTGGTTTTATCGGCAGTTTCATCGTGGAGGAAGCGTTGAAGCGAAAGTTTGGTGTGTGGGCCGGGATTCGTTCTACGAGTAGCAAGCGGTATTTGAAAAACCGGAAAATCCACTTTCTGGAACTGGATTTTGCGCACCCTAATAAACTTCGTGCCCAACTCTCCGGGCATAAAGGCACTTACAACAAATTTGATTATATCATTCATTGCGCCGGTGTTACAAAGTGCCCCGACAAGCACTCTTTTGACTATGTGAATTATCTTCAGACCAAATATTTTATCGATACGTTGAAGGAGCTGAATATGGTTCCGAAACAGTTTATCTATATCAGTACATTGAGTGTGTTCGGACCTGTACGTGAGAAGGACTATACTCCGATAAAGGCGGACGACCCTCCGGTACCCAATACTGCTTATGGATTGAGCAAACTGAAAGCGGAGTTGTATATTCAGAGTATGCCCGGTTTCCCTTATGTCATTTATCGTCCTACAGGAGTCTATGGACCTCGTGAAGCTGATTACTATCTGATGGCAAAGTCTATTCAGAAACACGTTGATTTCTCGGTCGGTTTCCGTCGTCAGGACTTGACTTTTGTGTATGTGAAAGACATTGTGCAGGCTATTTTCCTAGGAATAGAGAAAAAAGTAGTTCGTAAGGCGTATTTCTTGACAGACGGGAAAGTTTATAAAAGCCGTGCCTTTTCGGATTTGATACAAAAAGAATTGGGTAATCCGTTTGTTCTTCACTTGAAATGTCCATTAATTGTGCTAAAAGTTATATCTTTGTTCGCTGAATTCATTGCTACACGTTCCGGGAGGAGCAGTACCCTGAATTCGGATAAATATAAGATAATGAAACAACGCAACTGGCAATGCGATATAACCCCGGTAATGGATGAACTGGGGTATGTGCCCGAATATGATTTGGAAAAGGGAGTTCGGGAAACCATTGCCTGGTATAAAAATGAAGGATGGCTTTAGACTTATTTAAGCGCATAGAAACCCGGAAAGGGTTGTTTGCTGTGGAAAAGATTACATTGATTTATAATCTGTTGACTTCCATATTGATTCTGTTCCTGTTTCAGCGGATGGATCATCCATGGCACATGTTGCTGGATAGGGCTATGATCGCGGCAATGACTTTTTTATTGATGTATCTTTATCGTCTTGCTCCCTGTAAATTTTCGGCGTTTGTGCGTATTGTTATTCAGATGAGTCTGCTGTCTTATTGGTATCCGGACACTTTCGAGTTCAATCGTTTTTTTCCGAATTTAGATCATGTATTTGCAACTGCCGAACAATTTATTTTCAATGGTCAGCCTGCTATTTGGTTCTGCCATACGTTTCCGCATCTTATAGTCAGCGAGGCGTTCAATATGGGATATTTCTTTTATTATCCGATGATGCTGATTGTGGCTCTATTCTATTTCATTTATAAATTTGAGTGGTTCGAAAAGATGTCTTTTGTGCTTGTCACTTCTTTCTTTATTTACTATCTGATTTATATATTCGTTCCTGTTGCAGGCCCTCAATTCTATTTTCCTGCCATTGGTATTGATAATGTATCTAAAGGTATTTTTCCTGCTATCGGTGATTATTTCAATCATAATCAGGAGTTACTTCCCGGACCGGGCTATCAGCACGGATTTTTTTATAGTTTGGTGGAAGGCTCGCAGCAAGTGGGTGAACGTCCTACGGCGGCATTCCCCAGTTCGCATGTAGGCATTTCTACTATTCTGATGATTATGGCTTGGCGTGGCAGCAAGAAGTTGTTTGCCTGTCTTATACCTTTCTATATGTTGCTCTGTGGGGCTACCGTATATATTCAGGCGCATTATGTGATTGATGCCATTGTTGGTTTCTTCTCTGCATTCCTATTGTATGTAGTCGTAACCTGGATGTTCAAAAAGTGGTTTGCGCAGCCGATGTTTAAATAGAAACCAAAGACCTTGACGTTTTAATTAGATCATGTTATTCTTCAGGAACAAGTACAAGTTCCTGAAGAATAGATATAATAGGTGCTGATTTAAATTTCCGGATTTTCTTTGCGTTGGGAAGTGATTTCATCAAATATCCGGAAAAGCTCTTCTTTTGTTTCTGCCCGTAACATCGCAATACGTGTGTTGCGGAAGTTAGGGATTCCCTTGAATAGAGGGCTTGCGGCCAGATGACGGCGTACATGCAAAATACCTCTACGCTCATCGAGCAGATTAACGCTGTCTACCACTTCCTGACGAAGTACTTCCATACACCATTCAAAACTAAGTGGAGGTAATTCTTCACCTGTCTCTAAATAGTGTTTTACTTCCTTGAATATCCATGGACGACCGAAGCTGGCGCGACCGATCATCACAGCATCTACTCCATAACGGTCAAAACACTCCTTACAGCGTTGAGGATTGGTCACGTCTCCATTACCGATAATGGGAATATGCATTCTCGGATTATTCTTCACTTCGCCTATCAGTGTCCAATCCGCCTCTCCGGTATACATTTGTGCGCGGGTACGGCCATGTATAGTCAATGCGGCTATGCCACAATCTTGCAATTGTTCCGCTAATTCTACAATTACTTTATTGTTTGCATCCCATCCCAAACGAGTCTTCACTGTTACGGGTATTTTCACCGCATCTACGACAGCACGGGTGATCTCCAGCATTTTGGGGATATTTTGTAGCATACCTGCTCCAGCACCTTTTCCAGCTACTCTTTTCACGGGACATCCGAAGTTAATATCCAGAATGTCAGGTTGTGCCTGCTCTACAATCTTGGCAGCTTCCACCATTGTCTCTGTATCTTTCCCGTATATCTGGATGGCGACAGGACGTTCTGCATCGCTGATACTTAGTTTCTGCGCAGTCTTGCTGACAGCGCGTATCAGTGCGTCACTCGATACAAATTCGGTGTACACCATATCTGCTCCGAATTTCTTGCATATCAGGCGGAAAGCCGGATCGGTTACATCCTCCATCGGGGCAAGTAAGATGGGGTGTTTTCCTAAATCTATATGGGCTATTTTCATATATAATATTACTGCTTATTAAAGTTTTTATTGGTTGCTTTATATTTCTGTTTCGGATGGTTGGGAATTCCGGGGTATAGTCTCTCTATTGTACCGTTTTGAAGCATTCTGGGGATAATAAAATTGATAAGATATTTAAGTGTTTTATGAACTTTTGTTGCTATTTCTTCAATACTAATATAGTCTTGTGATAGCGAAATGATGAGTGCTTGCAATTCTTCAAAAGTCATTCTTTGTTTATTTTGCTTTGAACTCTCCATGTTACTCTTCAGACTCTCCATGTTACTCTTCAGACTCTCCATATTACTTTCCGAGCTCTCCATATTACTTTCCGAGCTTTCCATATTATTCTCTGAACTTTCAACCTTATCTTCCAAAGTTTCAAACTTTCCCTCAGATTCATTAATATGGTATTTCGTTCCTCTGCCATTTCCTTCTGCAATCAAAAATCCTTCATTACAGAGTTTTTTTAGCATCTTTGTGATATCTGAACGATGTTGAGGAACAACGTATTGTAGTTGAGTGTTATTAATCTCATTTTCACTATAACAAGTAACCAAAGCCGTTAACTCATCTTGGGTTAGTTTTTCAATCTTTCCATCAAATAGTTCTTTTAGTTTGATTACAGCATCATCCGGTAATAAACTTATCATAGGTAAAGTTAGTTCCACCTTGTCCGGACGGTTCAATTCTTCAACATACGGTTTTTGCCAGTTAGCTTCTCTCCAACCTTTTATAATCTTATTTACACCGCTACCAGCTTTCTCCGAGAAACCGATTAGCATGAACATTTTTTGTAATGCTTTATTACGGCATACGCTGTCTCCCCCTGAATAATATTGTGTTTTGCTGACCAACATTGTTCCGGGATTCTTGAAGCGGTATTTATCTACCCACTGTTCAACAACAATGTTTCCTTCTTCCGAGAAATCACAATGAATAAGTGTGTTGATAAATGCTTCACGTATTGCAATATGTGTGGGAGTCTCATCAATTCGTATACCATTTCTTATTTGGAAAGGTTTAGGGAGTATGACAGTCAGTTTAGGGTATACTTTGCGATAAAATTGGAAGAGATTTGCTTCCCAAGTTCCGTCCGGGCAGATACGATCTGACCATCTGATAGAATCGTCTGCTCCTAAATGTTCCCTATAATCTGGAAAATAATTAGGAGCGCATTCAGGATCTGTGATACTTTCTGTTTTGCCGAACATAAGTATTCCGGCTAAAGTGAAACCTTCCTCTTTAGTATGCCGGTCTTTACGATACGCTTCCAATTTTGTCAGAAATTCCAGGTCATTCAGGCTAAGCCATGGATGAGATGGTTTCAGATTGGCAAATAGTTGCCTGTATTGTGTCAGGGTTTCCTTATCAATATCTTCTATGGAATAATTGCACAGGATTCTGGAATCACGTGGGTGGTTTTCGTCCGAATCTGCAATCAAGCGTTTCACTTCAGCATCTGTACATTTATAATCGCCTTCATGGTTACGTTTAAATGTATGTCCGCCAAAAGGATTTCTTGTTCTGTAGATAGGACGTTGTATACGGGTTGCACGAGGAACATAAATGAGGAGCAGATTTTTTCCTTTATAACAACCTTCATACAGGTCGTTATCAGAAAGCAGATTCTCATTTACACAATCCGGATTATTAATCTGATTCCAAAAGTCTTTTTTGTACTGGCTGATTTGTTCTTTTGTCAGTCCTTCAATAATGAATTGCTGTTTATACTCTTTCACACCAAGTATAATAACTCCTCCATCTGTATTGGCAAAAGAAGAATAAGTGTCCCATAAACTGTTGGGAAGACCATCTTTGGCAATCTTGAATTCCAAATCTACAGCTTCCTCTTTTTGTATCAACGAGTCTATATAGTCGGTGAAATCCCACTCTTCCAGATTGTTGAGTACGATTGGTTTCTTATTTTCCATTTCTTCTTTCTGCTTTATTCTCTGCAAAAATACGGATAAATTCGTACCTTTGCACACTTCTATCATATTAATGATTATTGGACAGTAAAATGAATATAAAAGATTTTGAAATAATGGCTCCTGTGGGTTCGCGCGAATCTCTTGCTGCGGCCATTCAGGCAGGTGCCGATTCTATCTATTTCGGTATAGAAAACCTGAATATGCGTGCCCGTTCGGCTAATACATTTACGATTGATGATTTGCGGGAAATAGCCCGTACGTGTGACGAGCACGGGATGAAGAGCTACCTGACGGTCAATACGATTATCTATGATAAAGATATCCCTCTGATGCATACCATTGTCGATGCGGCCAAGGAAGCGGGAATTTCTGCGGTAATTGCAGCTGATGTGGCAGTGATGAATTATGCCCGTCAGATAGGGCAGGAGGTACATCTTTCCACCCAGTTGAATATCTCCAATGCGGAGTCTTTGAAATTCTACGCGCAATTTGCAGATGTGGTAGTATTGGCCCGTGAGTTGAATCTGGAACAGGTGGCCGAGATTTATCGTCAGATACAGGAAGAACATATCTGTGGTCCGAGCGGTGAACAACTTCGTATCGAAATGTTCTGCCACGGCGCGCTTTGTATGGCAGTATCGGGTAAATGCTATCTCTCTTTACATGAGATGAATCATTCGGCCAATCGCGGTGCTTGTATGCAGGTATGTCGTCGTTCTTACACGGTTCGTGATAAGGAAACGGATGTGGAACTGGATATTGATAACGAATATATCATGTCTCCCAAAGACTTGAAGACCATCCATTTTATGAATAAAATGTTGGATGCCGGTGTACGTGTATTCAAGATTGAAGGCCGTGCCCGTGGACCTGAATATGTACGTACGGTGGTTGAATGTTACAAAGAAGCTATCAAGGCTTATTTGGATGGAACATTCACCGATGAAAAGATTGCGGCTTGGGATGAACGCCTGAAAACCGTATTCAACCGTGGCTTCTGGGATGGATATTACTTGGGACAGCGTTTGGGCGAATGGACCAGGAATTATGGTTCGGCAGCTACGGAACGTAAGATTTATGTAGGTAAAGGTATCAAATACTTCTCTAATATCGGAGTTTCCGAATTCCTGGTAGAAGCGGCTGAAGTAAGTGTAGGCGATAAGCTTCTCATTACAGGGCCGACTACCGGTGCCCTATTTATGACTTTGGAAGAAGCTCGTGTTGACTTGGAATCTGTGCAAACAGTGAAGAAGGGACAGCATTTCTCCATGAAATCGGATAAGATACGTCCCAGTGACAAGCTGTATAAACTGGTATCGACCGAAGAATTGAGGAAGTTCAAAGGACTCGACATTGAGCAAAAAAGAGGCTAACTGTTATTTCTCAACTTTTAATTCTCAATTTAAATGAACTATATCTATGAATTGGAAATGAAGGTTCGCGATTACGAATGTGACCTTCAAGGTATTGTCAATAATGCCAATTATCAGCACTATCTGGAACATACCCGCCACGAGTTTCTGACTTCGGTGGGTGTCAGTTTTGCTGCACTTCATGAGCAAGGAGTCGATCCGGTAGTGGCACGTATTAGTATGGCATTCAAGACTCCATTGAAAAGCGGAGATGAGTTTGTCTCGAAACTATATATGAAAAAGGAAGGTATCAAATATGTGTTTTATCAGGATATCTTCCGTAAGAATGATAATAAAGTAGTAGTGAAATCCACTGTTGAGACGGTATGTGTGGTAAACGGACGTTTAAGTGACAGCGAATTGTTCGATAATGTCTTTGCGCCCTACCTGAAATGAACAGCTCGGAAGAAGAACAAATTTATAGTATTGCTCTGACAATGGTGCCCGGTATCGGGCACATAGGAGCAAAACATTTGATAGATGGAATGGGTAATGCCGTTGATGTCTTCCGTCTGCGCAAAGAAATACCGGAACGTATTCCAGAAGTAAGTCAACGGGTGATAGAGGCATTGGATTGTCCGCAAGCTGTGCTCCGCGCCGAACAAGAATATGAATTTATCCGGAAGAATCGGATCTCTTGTCTGTCTTTTCATGATGAGGCTTATCCTTCCCGTTTGCGGGAATGTGAAGATGCCCCTGTCGTTCTTTTCTTTAAAGGAAATGCCGATCTAAATTCCCTTCATATCCTGAATATGGTAGGAACCCGTAATGCTACTGATTATGGGACACAAATCTGCGCCTCTTTTCTGCGGGATCTGAAAGCACTTTGTCCTGAAGTGCTTGTAGTCAGCGGTCTTGCTTATGGAATCGATATTCATGCGCATCGTGAAGCTTTGGCCAATGAATTACCTACAGTAGGTGTTTTAGCTCATGGGCTGGATCGTATTTATCCTCATGTCCACCGGAAAACAGCTGTTGACATGCTTGAAAAAGGGGGATTACTGACCGAATTTCTGTCCGGCACCAATCCCGACCGGCATAACTTTGTCAGCCGTAACCGTATTGTCGCCGGTGTGTGTGATGCTACAATTGTCATTGAATCAGCAGAGAAAGGCGGTTCACTGATTACAGCCGAACTTGCCGAAGGTTATCATCGCGACTGTTTCGCTTTCCCCGGTCGCGTGAATGATGAATATTCAAAAGGATGCAACCTGTTAATCAGAGAAAACAGAGCTTCTTTGTTATTATCAGCCGAAGATTTTGTGAAGGCTATGGGCTGGGAGGTTAGTGCTCATTCGGCAAAAGTGGCAAATGTGCAGCGTAGTCTTTTTCTTGATTTGTCTGAAGAGGAGCAAAAGGTTATTGAAATTCTTGAGAAACGAGGCGATTTACAGATTAATACATTAGTAGTTGAAGCGGATATTCCCGTGCAGAAAATGAATACGATTCTTTTCGAGCTTGAAATGAAAGGTGTAGTTCGTGTGTTGGTAGGGGGAATGTACCAGTTATTATAGTAATTTCCTGATAATTTGTATACTTTATATTGTGGAGAAACAGAAACCTTTTCGTATTTTTGGCAAAATTTCGAAGGTACAATGAGCATGGCAAAAAAGACAAAAGCAGATAAAAAGACGAAAAGCACAGTGAATAAAGTTTCTTATCATTATCGACCGGACAATATGACTTTGTAAGACTGGCAGATTGCTTTGCGGAGGCAGGCGGCAATGAAAGAGAAGTTTGTAATATCTGAGAGAGACAAAAAAGAATATCCCGGTTATTATACGGTGATAAATCCTACATCCGGCAATGAATATAATGTGGTATACAGAGGACATCAGAGTCCTTGGAATTATTGTTCGTGTATGGATTTTAAGGCAAGCCAATTGGGTACTTGCAAACATTTGGAAGGAGTCAAACTATGGATTAGAGAGAAAAGACGTAAAGTTTGCCGTGTCACGCCACCGTATTCTTCCGTATACCTGTCTTATCAGGGAGAGCGTAAAGTTTGCTTGCGAATCGGTACGGACAATGAGGAGGAGTTCCGCAAACTGGCAAGTCCTTATTTTACTCCCGACGGAGTGATGCGCCCTGCCGCCATTGACTCGATAACTGAATTCTTGAGGGCTGCTACCCGCCTGAATAACACATTCCGTTGGTATCCCGACGCACTGGGATTTATACTTGAACAGCGTGATTTGCGGAGGCGGTCGCAATTGCTACCGGACTATGCTTCGGACACAGCATTGGACACATTGCTGAAAACAAAACTTTACCCTTATCAGAAAGAAGGAATCCGTTTTGCTTTTCGTGCCGGAAAATCTATCATCGCGGATGAAATGGGACTGGGCAAAACTATCCAGGCTATTGGAACGGCTGAACTGATGAGGAAGCATCAGTTTATATCTTCCGCTCTGATTATATGCCCTACATCATTGAAATATCAATGGAAAAAGGAAATAGAGCGTTTTACCGATGCCAAGGCTATTGTGGTAGAAGGAAATCACCTGACCAGGAAAGTGCTATATGGAGCGGAAGAATTTTATAAGATAGTGTCTTACAACAGTGTGTGCAATGATATTAAAATCTTGAAGTCTCTTCATACTGATTTCCTTATCATGGATGAAGTGCAGCGTCTGAAGAACTGGAATACTCAAATATCTAAAGCAGCCCGTCATATTGAGTCGGATTATTCGGTTATTTTATCCGGTACTCCATTGGAGAATAAGTTGGAGGAACTTTATTCCATCATGCAGTTTGTCGACCAGTTTTGTTTGGGACCTTATTATCAGTTTCTTGACCAGACTGTTGTCCGGTCGGATACGGGTAAGGTGGTTTCTTACAAGAATCTGAATGCCATTGGCGAGCAGATGAAGAACGTACTGATTCGCCGCCGGAAAAAAGATGTAGCTCTCCAGTTGCCCGGGCGGATGGATAAAGTTCTGTTTGTGCCGATGACTGAGCAACAGAGGAATATGCATGATGAATATCAGTCTATCGTGTCGCAACTAGTATTCAAATGGACGAAAACCCGTTTCCTGAGTGAGAAAGACCGGAAGCGGCTATTGTTGATGCTTAGCCAGATGCGTATGCTTTGCGACAGCACTTATATTCTTGACCAGAAAACCCGTTATGATACGAAGGTGGAGGAAACGCTGAATATTCTCAGGAATGTCTTTGAGAGTGGAGATGAGAAGGTGGTTATTTTCAGCCAATGGGAGAGGATGACTCGTCTGATAGCGAAAGAACTGGACGTTTTAGATGTCCGGTATGAGTATCTTCATGGGGGGATTCCTTCCGAAGCCCGTAAAAATCTGACGGATAACTTTACCGAACTGCCGGAAAGCCGTGTCTTTCTGTCAACTGATGCCGGAAGTACAGGGCTGAATCTGCAAGTTGCGTCTATACTTATCAATCTCGATTTGCCTTGGAATCCGGCCGTTCTCGAACAGCGTATTGCCCGTATTTATCGTATCGGTCAGAAAAAGAATATCCAGGTTATCAATCTTGTTGCCAGCCAGACTATTGAAGAGAGGATGTTGTCTACCCTCAACTTCAAAACTTCTCTTTTTGAGGGTATCCTTGATAATGGTGAAGATACCATCTTCTTGGAAAACAGCAAGTTCGACAAGATGATGGATAGTCTCAAGGTGGTGGCCGAACCGTCTGAAGAAGTGGACGGAGCGCATAATCGTATGGCGGGCTGCAGTATTGATTTGAATGATAATGAAGAGAAAGTTGTGGAGGAAACGGCTGTTTTGCAAACGACGGACACGGATTCATTGGCATTGCTTGAGGAAGAAACACCTGAAGAAGGAGTAACAGAGGTGAGTACGGAAAAGAAGTCTTCTGTATCTGCGGCAGATAATAATCCGGAGCAATTGCTTCAGCAGGGATTTTCTTTCCTTAGCGGACTGGCACGTACGCTTAGTTCGCCAGAAGCTACTCAGAGATTGGTTGATTCTATTGTAGAGGAAGATAAGGAGACAGGTCGGACTAGTATTCGGATACCTGTATCTGATAAAGAGAGTGTAGTGGGGATTCTGAATTTGTTCGGGAAACTGTTGGCGGCAGGGAATAAGACATAAAAAAAGGAGCAACGCCTTGCTCCAACCTTTGTTAACCTTAAATCTAATACTATGAAAAAAATCACATGACAAATATAAGCCTTCTTCTTGCCCTTTCCAAATAATTTTGTTGTATTTGTTTCTCTTTTGAATTCTTTTACGGATTTTCACTGTTAACGGGCACAATATGCTTCCATTCCCAGTGATGTTCGAGATTCTGTATAGCTTTATTGCTGAGTTTGCTTTAAATTTCTTCACATACCGGCATATCCATTCCCTTATACACCACCACAATCTTATGAAGTTGTGTGGCATCGACCGCATTCTTCACCGTCTCGGTTTCTGCATAGCGGTTAGCTTGTGTAATCCCTTCCAGACGCAGTTCTTCCACACGGCTTTCGGGGTCTTTATATTTGGCGTATTTCAGTTCTACAATGTAGCTGTGCTTCATGCCAGAATAGATATCCAGTAGCGGACAGAGGAAAATATCGACATATCCTGCCTGTGTATCCTGTTCGGAAATGGGACGGTAGAAGCGGTTCTGTGCCGTCATGGCAAGCGTAAAGCCGTGGACAAAAAGTTCACCTTTCTGTTTGTCGCGTTGGGAAGTGTAACGTTTCAGGCAGTCGGCAATATAACCGAAATAGGCTTTCCAGTTAGCGTGGTAGGCAAGGGTGCTGGCAGTTCGTTCTTCTCGTAACCGCTGAAACTGAGATCGGCTTCGTCATAAGTACTCAGCAGATAGGTGTAGATTTGTTCGCGGACTACCTGATTGGGGATGGTAAGTTTAGTCTTTCCTTCATACATACCACTGATAGTAAGCATGCCGAAATAATAGAGCAGGCTCACAAAGTTGTCGGGGTTGGTGATCCCTGGGTGCTTTGCCTCGTTGAATATAATTCTTGACGAAGTAGAGCACCATATTTGAGTTGTACATGGTGGTTTCGCCATAACATTCTTCCGTAAAGCAGTAGTTGTCATACCAGGGTTTTATTATTTCTATCAATTCGTCCACCGTATCTTGTGGCAGATAGTCGGCATATATTTTGCAGAAGTTCTCAAAGGTGGTGCCACAATGCGCATCCAGCCTCTTTCGGTAGTTGTGCAGTTCACCGACTATTCCGGAGAAGTTGAGATACAGCACCAAATACCTGTTCCGGTCAGGGGGTAGGGTGTTTTCCGATGTAAAGGTCGTCAAACAGGGCATCGAACTTATTCTTGGCAAGTATATCATAATAATGTTGCAACATATTTACTGTAAGACTTTTGCCGAAACGGCACGGGCGAATAAAGAAGAAAAACTTGTCTGCCTCTTCTATCATGGGGATAAACCGGATTTTGTCCACATAGTAACAGTCGTCGCGGCGGATTACTGCGAAGTTCATCATGCCGTATGGGATACGTTTTCTGCGCGGTATTATATATTCTTCCATAATTTAGTTAGTTTTGTCTTAAAAGTGTCTTTAGAGTAGTAGTGATGCACAGAGAATCGATTTATGATCGGCAATCTGTGCATCTTTTATTGTATATATGTCAGTAAAGCATTTCTTTTTTAAACCATACTCCAAATACTGGATCTGCAAGAACTATCTCTTTTCCATTTGTCTCTATGAGCTCCTTTTGTAGTAATGCATTTTTTAAGCGGACAATATTGGCCGATGTTCCTAAATTGTATTTTGAAATGACTTCTTTGCTGCTGAATTTAGTGTGTATTCCATCAACAATTGCTTTTAGAAAATTCATTTGATAGGCAGAAAGGTTTTCTGTTTCACTTTGGAATAGAATATTGTTTTGGTCGAGTAGGTCTTCCAATGCATAAGAAAGTTGTTCTGTGGTTGCCGTATTAATGGTACGTATCCAAAGTAGCCAGGAAAGTTGCTGTACATAAGACGAATGGTTGTCTACAAGGCGGCAGATTTCTTCTGCAAGTTCGGGAGAAATGTGTTTTCCTGTATTTTCAAATCGTTTGCATATATATTCAATCCAGTATTTTGTTTCTATTTTTGCGAGATAGATAGCATCTCCAAATTTATAGAATGGTAAATTCTTCTTTTCAAAGAGTTCGTTCATTAAATGCTTTTTACTTCCGAAAAGACAATATGAGACATGTTGTTGTAATTGCCATACGCTACGTAGCTTTTTCTGAAACGTTTTGGAATCTTCGAAATCCGAAATTTGTTGGAACTCATCAATGCAAATGACTATCTGTATTCCTTTCTCTATTGCAATTTTTTCGGGTAACTGTAAGATGTCATTCTCCGTATTATTTTGCATGTTGTACTCGAATGATATAGAGAAATCGTTCATCGGATCTGCTCCGATAGAGATTTTGGGATTGATGTGTGAGAGGAATTGTTTAGTATTCTCTATCCATTCCTCCCATTTGGAAGAAGTTTGTTTTAAGATAGAAGTGGCAAAGAGACGATAAAACTCATTTTCGGTGCGACAGGAAAAAATGTCTATGTAGACCACTTTTCTCTTGCTATCTTGTGATAGCTGGGCTACTTTCTTAACTAGTGATGTTTTTCCCCATCTTCTAGGAGAAATAAGCACTGTATTTACACCATGTGCAAAGTTTAGGAGTAAACGTTGAGTCTCTTTTTCGCGATCTGTAAAGTTATCTCCGGAAGTGGCTACACCAAAAACAAACGGCTTTTCCATAACTATTCTTTATTATTCTTATTGGGCAAATATAGTGATTCTTTGAAATACTAACAAGTTTGTTACTAACAATGTTGTTACTAACAGACTTGTTAGTATTCTTAAAAGAATAAATGCGAACATAAAACAATTTGATTTGTTATTTATAGTAAATGGATCTATTTAGAGGTGGCTTTCTTTCATTATGATATTAAACATCTCTTTATATCTATTTTTTAAGGTGCTTGTTTGACTATATGTCAGTTTAAACCTTTATATTTGTATATGTGAAGTTAACCGAAGAAAAAATCACTTATTATTGGCTATGATGAAAAAGGAAATTAAATTCAGTCTTGTTTATCGGGACATGTGGCAATCTTCCGGTAAATATCAACCTCGGGTTGATCAGCTTGTTCGTATCGCTCCTTTGATTATTGAGATGGGCTGTTTTGCCAGAGTTGAAACGAATGGCGGTGCTTTTGAGCAAGTGAATCTGTTGTACGGCGAAAATCCCAATAAGGCCGTCCGTGCTTTTACCGCACCTTTTAGAGAAGCGGGTATTCAAACGCATATGCTCGATCGCGGATTGAATGCGTTGCGCATGTATCCGGTTCCGGCAGACGTGCGTAAGTTGATGTATAAAGTCAAGCATGCGCAAGGAGTGGACATCACACGCATCTTTTGTGGACTGAACGAAACAAGAAATATCATTCCTTCTATTAAATATGCTTTGGAAGCAGGTATGATTCCGCAGGCAACTCTTTGTATCACCTATTCTCCCGTACACACTGTTGAGTATTATGCCCGAATTGCCGATCAACTGATTGAGGCCGGTGCACCTGAAATATGCTTGAAGGATATGGCGGGTATCGGTCGTCCGGGTATGTTAGGAGAATTGGTCAGGACTATCAAGGAGAAACATCCGGATATATTGATTCAATATCATGGTCATAGCGGACCGGGATTGTCTATGGCTTCTATTCTTGAAGTTTGTGAAAATGGTGCGGACATCATTGATGTGGCTATGGAACCGATGTCTTGGGGCAAAGTGCATCCGGACGTAATTTCTGTGCAGGCTATGTTGAAAGATTTAGGTTTTCAGGTTCCCGACATAAATATGAAAGCATATATGAAAGCTCGCGCCATGACGCAGGAATTCATTGATGATTTTCTGGGTTATTTTATGGATCCTACCAATAAATATATGTCTTCACTTCTACTGAAATGTGGTTTGCCGGGTGGTATGATGGGTTCCATGATGGCAGACCTGAAAGGAGTACATTCCGGTATCAATATGATATTAAGGAGTAAGAATGAGCCGGAACTTAGTCTGGACGATTTGCTTGTGATGCTTTTTGATGAAGTGGAATATGTATGGCCTAAGCTGGGTTATCCTCCTTTGGTGACTCCTTTCAGCCAGTATGTGAAGAATGTTGCATTAATGAATCTTATGCAGCAGGTAAAAGGGGAAGATCGCTGGACAATGATAGATAACCACACTTGGGATATGATTCTGGGTAAAAGTGGACGTCTTCCGGGTAAGCTCGCACCGGAGATTGTAGAGTTGGCGAAATCTAAAGGATATGAATTTGTCGATACCGACCCGCAGTTGAATTATCCGGATGCTTTGGATGAATATCGAAAGGAAATGGATGAAAATGGCTGGGAATATGGAGAGGATGACGAGGAACTTCTCGAACTGGCCATGCACGATCGCCAATATCGTGATTATAAGTCCGGGGTTGCCAAAAAGCGTTTTGAGGAAGAGTTACAACATGCTAAAGATGCGGCAATGGCAAAGAACGGATATTCGGAAGAGGAAATTAAGAAATTGAAACGTGCCAAGGCAGACCCGGTCATTGCTCCTGATAACGGGCAGGTACTTTGGGAAGTTTCCGTAGAGGGACCATCCATTGCTCCATTCATCGGACGTAAATATCAGCATGATGAAGTCTTTTGTTATCTTTCTACCCCATGGGGAGAATATGAAAAGATTCTGACCGGATTTACCGGACGTGTGGTGGAAATATGTGCGCAACAAGGTACCAATGTACGTAAAGGAGATGTAATCGGTTATATTCTACGGAGTGATATCTTTGCGTAAACCTTTTATAAGAGTTAGGGTATAAGCTACACCTAATAAAGAATTTTAGTAGGGTGTCTTAAAAGTGTTTTTAAAATAGTAGTGATGCACAGAAAATCGATAACTAATCGGTGATCTGTGCATTCTCATTATTGTTACCTTAATGTAATAATTCTATGAGTATGTTACTATACCAGTACTTTATTCTCTAAAAGTTCTATGCGTTTGCACAATATCTCGATAAACCGGCTGTTTGCCTTGATTAGTTCACGGAGATCCTCTGCAGCTTCGATGCGGACAGTGCTACAATCTTTCGCGACTCCGATATTTGTCCCGATTGTACCTGTGTTATTGACATACACATTTCCATCTATTTTATTAAATAGCTCCAATGCAGACATATTTAGCACTTCTGCTATTTTGTTCAGCCTTGTTAATGTGAGGTCGGTTTCACCATACTCAATCTTACAATAGGCACTTGTTGACAGGTTCAACTTTTCTCCCATTTGTTCTTGAGTAAGATTCTTTTCCATACGAAGCATTTGCAGCCGATGTCCTACTATCTTTTTTAAATCCGTTTCCATGTATATTGTTGTTGGGAAGCAATTTTTATTCGACAAATGTAACAATTTTAGCGGATATAACAAATGCTATTTTATACTTATTCAAAGGAACTGAAGAAAATACAATGATGGAAAGATTTTGAATGAGAGAAAAATACTTCATATTATTGTACATACTGCAATATTCCTATTATATTTTCCTTTCTCGTTGATATTTGGATAATACTATGCGTTTAATGGATAGTTGTAGTAAATATTGTGTATACAATTGATCTTGATGTGTGCTTAACTTTGCAACCGGAGAAACACGCAGTGACTCTTAACACTTAAAAAACAAACATTTCATTAATAATAAAAGAAAAACAAACATGAAGAAGATTTTACTATTGTTCTCAATCTGCTTAATTTCGATGTTAGGTTATGCACAAACTAATGAAGATGGAAAAGAAAGCGTTTACATTGATTATTTTTCCCGTCCTGGCAGTATAAACAACATTTTAGCAGAAGCTTTGCGTAATAAAATTATTGAAGGTATTCAAGAAATGAATCGTGTCGTGTTGATTGACGTTGATTCTAATGAAGCATTGAAAACTGAAGCCAGGCGGCGTCAGGAAGCTTCCGCTATAGGAGATGTTGTTGCCAGAAGCGAGGCTATGACGACGTTGGGAGCTAAATATCTGATTCAGGGAAACATTACAAGTATGCAGGGTATTGAAAAAACGGACAGTAAAGGAAAGCCCTATTATAAAGGAAGTGTTTCTTACACATTAAAGATTGTGGATCCTTCTAATGGTACGCTCAAAGGTACCCAGGCTTTCTCTCATGAAGGGTTGACGGGAAGTATAGGAGATACTCCTGAAGAGGCAATCATTAAAACGTTGGATTATGCCAAAATAAGTATGGATGACTTTGTTAACGAGAATTTTAAGATACAAGGTACGATTGTGCAAGTGGAAAGCACAAAGAAAGATAAAGCACAAACTGTATACGTTGATCTTGGAACAAAAAGAGGTATACAGAAAGGACAGAAGTTTACTGTTTACATAGAGATGGACATTGCCGGTGAACTGTCATTGAAAGAAATCGGTCGCTTAAACGTGAAAGAAGTGTTGAGCGGGACACGTTCTTTGTGCAGTGTCAGCAAAGGTGGGGAAGAAATCATGAGAGCTACCAAGGAAGAAAGGAAGTTGATTATCATTTCGAGGAAAGATACCTTTTTGTCACTATAATCAATTTCAATTATCAACTTTTCTCCTAGCAAAAAGAAAATGAAACTACGAATACTACTTTTGAGCCTGCTGGCGACATATACTATTCATCTCACAGCACAGGAGCTATACTCCAATGATCTGTCTTGCGTGAAAGCAGATAATAATTTGGCTGTTATCACAGCCTCCGGAATAGCAGAAAAGAAGAAAGATGTATATTCTATGGCATTGAAGTCGATTTTCAACGCTCTCTTCTTGAATGGTATTGACGGAGTAGAAAACGGTCGGCCGCTGGTTGGGAAAGAAGACTCTTACTATATGAACCAGTTTTTCAATTCACGCTATATGCTTTTTGTGAAAAATTATGAGACGGTCGAAGAACCGGTGCGACAATCTTCCAGACTTTATAAGGGTACGGTTACGGCCCAAATTTTACTGGGTGCACTTAAAAAGGATTTGATACGGAACAAATTGATGACAAAGCCCATGGAGGAGATGTCGATGGAAGAAACCCGGCAACAGGTTGCTCTTCCAACCATTATGGTGGTTCCTTATAAAAGTAATGACCGGAGTTCGTATGCCGGTATCCTGAAAAATGATTTTGATCTTCGCGTAGCGGTAAGTACGGTAAAAGAAGGATTCGTCAAACTTGGTGTGAAGACGGTAGCTGCCGAAGGAAAACAGGCAGGTACTCTGCGTGCTTCTGAATGGGAGAGTAAGAATGCTGATTCCAATGATAAACAGTTGTTGATGAATTCGGGGGCAGATGTATATGTGATTGTTGATTTGAAGAAAGATATATCGGCAACCTCAGGTAGTAGGGTATCGTTGATTATGACTGCTCGTGAGACCGCTACAGGAATTGATTTAGCCAGCCGGAAAAGCTGGACGAACCGCTTTAGGACAACAGATGTGGACAAACTATGTGCGTATGCGGCACAGGATGTTTTGGATGGTTTTCTGAAAGATATTTCAAAGGAGTTTGCCCGGAGAGTCCAACAGGGAAATACGATAGTTCTTCGGGTCAGTCTTGCTGATAACGCTGTCAATACGATGAACAGCCGGATAAACGGGAGCACTACTCTTTCGGCGCATATACGCAACTGGGTGAGGAAGAATGCTCAGGGAGGGTGTTATCATATTCAAGGTGCTGTGGATGATAGTCTGATATTTGATTCGATACAGATTCCGGCAAAGGATAGCGACGGTTTGCCGATGGATTGCATCACGTTTGCGGATAATCTGGTTAATTATCTGAATGATTCCGGAATAGATAGTGAACACAGAGTGGATGGAAGTACCATCTATTTGACTATTCAATAAATCAAGGACGTATGAAACATTGGCTTTTATTTATTCTTGTGATTTCATGGTTTTGCTTTCCGCTTTCCGGTCAACAAACGAACCGTCCTGACTGGGTGAAACAGCATCCTGTTAGTGGTTTAAATTATATCGGAATAGGAATGGCTGAAATATCGGGAGGGGATTATCAGCAAAAGGCAAAGCAAAACGCTTTGTCTGACCTTGTATCTGAAATTCAAGTGGTGATTGCCGCCAATTCTTTGTTGAATACGTTGGAGGACGATGGTAATGTGAAACAAACCTTCGCAGAAAGTATTCGTACAGAAGCTCGGGCGGAAATAGAGAACTTTCGTCTGGTGGATTCCTGGCGAAGTGACAATGAGTATTGGGTTTATTATGAACTGAATAAGGATGATTATGCGGCCTTGGTGGAAGCACGTCGTCAGAAGGCAATCCGTAACGGATTCGATTTTTGGTATAAGGGACACATTACTTTACAACAGGGAGATTTAATGACTGCCATTGAATTATTCTCAAATGGAATGGAGGCTATACGCCCGGTGCTTAATCAGGAGTTGTTCTGCTCTTACGAAGGAAAGACAATTAATCTGGCGACCGAACTATATGCGGCTTTGGCTGGAGTATTTGATGGAATAACGATTGTTCTGAATCCGGCAACCGTTTCAGTCACGCCGTTTCAAGGTATAAGGGAGCCTATTGCTATAGGTGTTTACCGTAATGGAAATCCGTTAAGGAATATCCGGTTGAAAGCCGAGTTTGTTTCCGGGTCGGGAGATTTGTCTTCCATGTCTCCCACCGACGAATCGGGAGTTGCCGCTCTTTATGTGCGCAATATTACTTCTAAACAGGCACAGCAGGAAATTGGAATTTCATTAATTGATGATGTGTTCAGCTTGTTCCGGAAGGGAAGTTATGCAGCTTTATTCAAACAAATGCTTTCTTCTCTTCCCGGAGCAACGTTGACTGTCAACACGGTGCAGACACAGACTTCTGCTTATGTTAGAAGTGCGCAGAGCGATATAGAGGCGGTGGAACGAACTGTGAAGAGTTTGCTGAACAATCATTTCTTTAACGTAGTTGCATCTCCTTCTGAAGCCGACATTATCGTTACATTGGATAATAAGTGTCGTAAAGGCAATATCGTTCCGGGTGAACTGTATAACTTCATCGAATTCTTTTCTACGTTGGGGATTAAAATAGAAAATAACCGGACGGGGCAAATCCTATTGAATTATTCTATTAATGATGAACGGACATTAGTACCTGAAAATAAGTCCGCTTCTCAAGGCAAGAATATGGCGGCGCGTGAATTGATAAAACGGCTGAACCGGGAGTTTGCACGTGAATTGAAGAAAATAACATTCGACAGAACCGGAAAGATTCCGGAAAGACAGAAGATGTTGTCGGATGTTCCTGTTCCGGTAGTCGGTCCTTCCGTACCGGAAAAAGAAGCTGATCCGGTTATATCTGTCCCTGTTGTGGTGCCGGAAGTTATTCCTGCTCCTTTGGTTCCGGTTAAGTCCGCCAAACCAGAGAATCAAAAGGCAATTCGGGTTGAATGGTTGGATGGTGTCTTTGTTGAATTTGACAAACTTGCAACTTTGGGAGACAAATCGAGGATACATCTTAAGATTGTGAATACAAATGCTGACGATTGCGAAGTGGACTTATATAGTGGAAATCTGACGGTTATAAACGAAAAAGGTGAAGAATCTCCGATTGTCAGTCTCAAACTGGGGTCTAAGTTCAATGACCGCAGAGTCACTGCGCTCATTGTGCCTGATCTGCCTACGGAGATGGTTATTGAGGTAAGTAAGTTGCAATCTGTGGCACTGCTGCAATTGAAGGATTTCAAAAATAATATAGTGAAGTTGAGAGGCTTGAAATGAATCATATATTAACATTAAAAAAGACTTGAAATGAAAAGAATTAATTTATTGGGAACAGCATTGCTAACCATTGTTGTTATGACAAGTTGCGGTAGTTCAAAACCTGTAACACAAACAGTGCAGCAACCGGCAGTGCAACAGGACGTAGAAATTAATGTTCCTTGTTCGGGACCGGAATTTCAAACGAACAAAGAGTATTTTAGAGCTAGTTCGATGGGACTTTCTACGGATATGTCTATTGCAAAGAAAAAAGCGATGACGGAGGCCCGGGCTGAAATTGCTACTGCTATCAATGCAAAAGTGAAATCGGTAACCGATAGTTATGTTTCCTCTTATCAGCAAGGTGAAAATGATGAAAGCAAAAGTCGTTATCAATCATTGACCCGTACGGTAGTGGAACAGGAATTGAGCGGTACGCGTGTAATTTGTGAAAAAACCATGAAGACTCCTGATGGTAAATACAAAGTATATGTCTCTCTTGAACTGGCAGGAGAGGAAATCATGAATGCTATGGCAAATCGTATTAAGAATGATGACAAATTGCGCATTGACTTTGAATATGAAAAGTTCAAAAAGGTATTTGAAGAAGAAATGAGTAAAAACGCCCAATAAGCAGCTTGTTTAAAACATTGCGGATAGTAATGATCTCTTTAATAACTACCCAACTATTTGAAGATTGAATGATGAAGCTTAATTTGTCGGATATAAGATATAATTGGGTAGTTATTTTTATTATCCAGTTGCTTTTGTCTCCCGGTATTGATGTGTTTTCACAGGCAATGCCTGTTGATACAGTTTATAACCAATCTTATGACTGGAGACCGGGACAGCGGGAGACTTTGCCGGAATGGGTGTTTGCTTCTCAACGGAAAGGCCGGGTAGTTGGTATATCTGATCCTTGTATGAAATTCGAAGCTGCAAGGATGCTTGCTTTGCAAAGAGCGGCTTATCTGTATTCATTGCAGCAAGGGGTACAATTGAGACTTCTCTCGGACGTTTTTTCCACCATGGAGACTGCCAGTAATACATACGAAGACCAAAGAAACAAAATGCTTGTACTGGGAGTGATCGAACATCCCGTTCAACATGTTTCCTACCGGATTGAGCATGAATATACTTCTATATTTGGAGAGAAATTTCTGGAGGTATCTTTTACTCCATCGAATGATAGTTGCGATTTTTCTTATCATTTCATTAGTGAGTTGATGCTTTTGTTTACGAAAGAAAGGGTTGAGGAAGAAGAGGTGAAATTCAATTTATTGTTGGAATCGGATAGTTGTAGGGAGCAATCAGACCAGTCATGGTTTCAGCTTAAGGGAACACAGTCATTTCCTCAAATAATTTCATATATGAACGGAGTTGAAATTTGTTCTTCACAGGAAGGCTGTTGGTATGAAGATGCCGGTTTCGGAGGTCAGGACGGATTGGAGAAGATGGATATGAGGAATGCCTTTTGGAATGCCTATATGTCTTCTTTAGTGAAGGCGTTGTTGTTATATCCGTTTTCTGATGTAAATGTCAAGCAGGTGGACGATCGTTTCAATGGCGGCACTGATTCCGGTTGTGGTTTGTATCGGGAGAAGGTTGTCGCTGTCTTGTCTATTTCCCCCTTTATCAAAGATATACGGAATAATAAGCTGTATGTGGATTGGCAGATAACAGAACAACAAAATATAATAAGGAAATGAGGAAAAATAGGATACGAATACTATCTATGGTAGTTTTTTCATTGTGTTTGCCGTTTAGTCTTTTTGCGCAAATAGATAAAGACATGAAGGAGTTTGATGATTTTGTGAAGCAGCAGCAAAAAGAGTTTGATGATTTTGTGAGCGAACAGAATAAGGAATTTGCCGAATTTCTGAAAGAAACCTGGAAAGAGTATGACTTGCAGAAGCCGGTGGCACGTCCTCAAAGGCCGGAGCCTGTAAAACCGGTCAGCTTTGACCATAAGAAGCCGGCAACAAAACCGCAAGAGGTTAAAGTAGGGGAGGTGACACGACTCCCCATTCCGACAGTGACTCCAAGTGCGACATTTTCTCCTTCAAAGGGGAAAACACCGGTTCCGGTTGTACCGGGAGGTAAAGATGTGGCTGTAGAACCGGAAAAGGATTTTGCGGTGCTCCCTGAAATAAAACCGGAAGTGAAGCCTGAAGAAACCGTTCCGGCCAAACGCTCACTTTCCGGTGTAGAGTTTTCGTTCTATAGTAAAGATTGTGTTGTCAATGCTTCATTGAAGAACCGGCTCACTTTAAAAGGGATTGCAGAGAAAGATATTTCTGCCGGATGGGAGACGTTATCGCGTAGCAACTATCAGCCTTTGATAGACGACTGTCTGGCTTTTAAAAAGGATAATGCCCTGAATGACTATGGTTATCTGCTGTTGACGAGGAAAGTGGCTACTGAACTATGTGGAAGTACTCATTCCGATGAAATAGCTCTTATGCAAATGTTTCTCCTTTCTCAATCGGGATATAGGGTTAAGGTGGCGCGTATGGATAACCGCCTTACTTTATTCTATGCTTCGGGTAACATGATTTATGCTACCTGTTTTATAACTTTGAATGGAGTAAACTATTACAGGTTTGATACTACCCCGGATAAAACTAATTCTATTTACACTTACAACCGTGATTTCGCCAATGCGAAGAACCCGGTAAATATGAATATCACTGCTCCTCAACCCTTTTCAGGAACTTACGTGGAGAAAACGTTGCAAGCGAAAGCTTATCCATCCGTCAAAGTCTGCTCGAAAGTAAATTCGGGACTTATTTCCTTCTATAAGGATTATCCGCAATGTGACTTTTCTGTCTATGTGGGAGCTCCTGTCAGTCAGGAAGTACAACAGACGGTGCTTCCATCATTGCAAGCTGCCGTACAAGGGAAAAAACAATCGGAAGCCGCTAATATACTGATTAATTTCGTGCAGACAGCTTTTGATTATAAGACAGATGGTGACCAGTTTGGTTATGAAAAGCCTTTCTTTGTGGATGAGCTGTTCTACTATCCTTATTCCGATTGCGAAGACCGTGCTGTGTTATACTCTTATTTGGTACGTACTCTTATGGGGCTTGATGTTGTATTGTTGGAATATCCCAATCACATGGCAACAGCGGTCTGTTTTGATGAAAACATTGACGGAGATTATATAACTGTAAGCGGAAAGAAGTACATAATTTGTGATCCGACTTATATTGGAGCTTCTATCGGGCTTGCTATGCCGCAATTTAAGAACGTGGCAGCCAAAGTGTTGAAATATTAATTTTATTATATTATGAAGAATATTAAAAAGTATTTGTGTGCCATTGTAATGATGGTTATTTCGATGACTGCATTTGCGCAGGAAGATGTTTTTAGCGGTGACTGGCTAGGAGCAAATAAAGAAGGCGATTTAAAGGTTGCGTTCACATTGAATTGTGATGGTAATTGGCAATTGAATCCTTATAATGAGAATGCCAGATGCAATGGATTTATGGAAGTGAATATGCTGGAACCCGGTGGAAGGGAATCTTTGATGGCAACTTATGAGTTTTACGTCGAGAGTATGAACGGGAATGAACTGACTCTTTCTTTTGTAGGCGGACGTCCGGAGGTTGATGCCGGGATTTCCGGTCAATGCAAAGTCGTTTATAAAGATGATAAGTTGTCGTTTTCCGGACTTGATAAAGGCGGAAAAGATGCTGCCTTTTATGGATTGACACTTGTAAAAAGCGGTAGTGGAGCTGATGCAATAGCTGATGCTGCGGCGGATGACGGAGTTCCTTTGGGAGTAAAGATATTGGCTGTTCTCCAACTGATTTTGTATATTGCCGTTGTTTTATTTATTGTGGGGCATATGTTTTTTGTATGGTATAAGGGCGCACGTTATAAAGAGGTTTTTACGGTAGAAGGAATGTTGAATAAACGCCTTGCAGCCGGAATGCCGGAGAAAATGACGGATGAAGAGATAACGGAGGCGTGGAAACTGATGGATGAGGCATTCGCTACTTGGACGGTGATTGAAAAAACAGATGATGATGAATTCAGAAAGCCGACAAAGATGAAGCAAATTAAGAAATCTGTTCTTTTGATTGATCAGGTTATCGGTATGTGTCCTACTGACGCTGATGTCATAGAACGCTTAAACTCATTGACTGATGTGATTAATAGTGGTGAAGAACGTCATTTTGATGGTTCCAGGAAATTAATCTGGTTAGGTGTCATTGTGGGTATCTTGATGTATTGGATGATGGGAGTCGGTATAATGTTTTCTACTTTAATAGCTACCGGTTTGTATGTGGTAGCGAGCAGGACGCCTCAATTCTTAATTGATAAGCGGGCACTTCGTGGCGGTGGAAATATTCATAATGGTATTTTTGCCGGAGTGTTCGGGTTATTGGCAGGAGCGCAGACAGTGCGGACAATATACAAGTTTAATGATGGTCATAAAGAATATTCTGATGATCATTCACAACATTGGATTGCTTTGGCAATCGGACTTGTCGTTTTGTTTGTATTGGCAATGATGATGGCGTTCTGGGCACTTCTGAACTATTTACGTAATTATGTTCTGTACTTTTGATGGATAAAACTAACATGATTGTTAATAATGGATTCGGCAGCATAATTAGGCTATTTATGTTTTGAAGTAGAATTTAGAGTAGTAGGTGTACAGGGGATCGATGAAAATTCGATGACCTGTGCATCTTTTTTTAATTAGTGATACTACAAAATATGATTAAGAATTTGCTAATTCCAATATAAATTTTAATATTTGCATTATAACAATAGTGTCAATTGAAAACAAAAGATGAAATAATCGCTATTCTCCGGAATTTTAAGGAAGAATTTGGGGAGAGATATGGAATTGAAAAGTTAGGACTTTTTGGTTCTGTGGCTCGTGGTGAGCAGAAAGAGGATAGTGATATTGATATTTGTGTAAAGCTTCAAGATCCGGATTATTTTACTCGAATGGAAATAAAAGAGTCATTAGAAGAGCGTTTTAATGCAAAAGTGGATGTCGTGTCTTTAACCGCAATTATGCGTAGTTTATTTCGCAATCATATAGAGAAAGATGCAATCTATATCTAATGCTGACATATTGGATATGCTTCTTTTTGTAGAAGAACGTATTAATACAACTATAGAAAGATGTGGTAGTGTCATTTCTGTAAATGATTTCTTAGCTTCTCCTGATAAGATGGATATTTTTGATGCAACTTGTATGCGTTTGCAAACCATAGGTGAAACTGTTAAGAATATTGATAATCTGACTAATCATGAATTATTGATAAATTATGCCGGTACTCCATGGAGGAGCATTATTGGACTGCGCAATATTATTTCTCATGAATATTTATCTATTGACCCCGAAGAAATTTTTAAAATAGTAAAAGTGCATCTGCCTGGATTGCTTCTTGCAATTCAGCAGATCAGGAATGATATTGCTGCTAGTATATGAGACCTTTGTAGCTTTTCTATTTTTTATTATGCAAACGGTAGTCTTTAGGTGCCACTCCCATCCGCTTTGTAAACTCCTTATAGAAATGTGATCTATTCATAAACCCACTTCGATACATGATTTCTTTAATGAAATTTTTGGGTGGGGATAAAATATCTCGTAGAAAATTCCTGGCGACTCCCGATCATAGTTATTTCCCGATTTGTATAGAGGCGATGAAGCTTGGCATCCATGTGTATGTGGAAAAGCCGCCTGTCAGAACTTCCTTTTTCTGTTTATTATTGACCTTAAACTCTCAAAACTTGCAAAATCGTTTCAATCGTTTCACAGAATCTTTCATGTCTTGATTTTTGTTCTAAAAGTATGATTCGGTTTGTTTTCTAACTTCTATATTTGTCATCAGAAACGAACGACAATGAAACATGGTATCTATATATTGACTATTCTTATGGCTTTATTAAGCCTTCCAGAAAGTGGGTATGCTTCGATTCCATTTTTCGCTGTTGCGAATGATACAATCCGGCGGGCAGTGATATATTTTGATGAGAATGAAGCGAAAGTGGATCTTAGTTATAAAAATAATAATCAGGTAATTACAATTTTAGATTCTTTGCTTCTCGGAAATTTGAATACGAAATATATAACAGCGCTGAATGTGGAAACTTTTGTTTCTCCTGATGGCGATGAATCTTATAATAGAAGTTTGGCTGCTCGGAGAAATGATTCGATAAAGGAATTCTTACAACAGTATAATTCGGATGTTGGTGTTGATAAGATTCATTTTTTTTCAGAGGGAGAGGATTGGTCGGAGTTTCGTAAGTTGGTGGCATCCGACTCCAACTTGCCAGATCGGGAAGAAGTGCTGATATTGATTGATTATCATAAGAATGATGTCAATAAACGGAAACAACTGTTGCGAAAATTGAATCGGGGAATTGCTTACCGATACATTGTTCACAATATCTTTCCAGAACTGCGGAGATCGGTTATTACGATTGTCGGAGAAACTTCGAAATTAGGTAAAGAGGCTTTTGAACCGGTATCTTCTGTCTCCGGGTTGTTTGTTTCAAAGCAGGAAGAGGCGCTTCCGAAAGATCAACCTGATAAGCCTGTGGGAGAAAGTGAAAAAAAACAGGCCTGTGAGGTCGATATATCGGAGGCAGAAGGGCCGGTGAAAAGCCAAACTGTACTTGCAGTGAAGAATAATCTGTTATATGATTTGGCATTGGCGCCAAATATAGAAGTGGAAATTCCGATAGGCAAGAGGTGGTCTTTGAATACTGAATATAAATGTCCGTGGTGGCTGAATAGCAAACATGATTTCTGCTATCAGCTCCTTTCGGGAGGGATGGAAGGACGTTGTTGGCTGGGAAACCGTCAGAAACGTGACCGATTGACCGGACATTTTATCGGACTTTATGCTGAAGGCGGGATATATGACTTCCAGCTGCGTGGAGATGGCTATCAGGGTAAGTATTACAGAGCTGCGGGAGTGACTTATGGATATGCACAGCAGTTGGCACGGCATTTTTCCCTTGAATTCAGTCTTGGCATAGGGTATTTGACAACAGAATATAAAAAATATACTCCTTATGAGGGAGATATTATATGGACAAATAGTGGACGTTATAACTTTATTGGTCCTACCAAGGCGAAAGTTTCTTTGGTATGGCTGATAACAACAAAGAGATAGGAGGGCGTAATGCGAAATACAAGATACGGGTTTCTTGTGCTTTTGTCCTCGCTGCTGATGCTAACTGGATGTAGCCGTCGCGATATATTGGATGATTATCCCGTAAGTGGGGTAGATATAAAGCTGGATTGGGATGGAGTGACAGATCAACTGCCGGAGGGAGTTCGGGTGATTTTTTATCCGAAGAACGGAGAAGGCAGGAAAGTAGATAAATACCTTTCGGTGCGAGGCGGAGAAATGAAAGTTCCTCCGGGACGGTATTCGGTAGTAACTATGGGTTATAACTTTAACTCGGATCGTATACGAATTAGAGGAGAAGAGTCCTATGAATCTATAGAAGCTTATACAGAATATTGCAATGATTTGGGGATTGCAGGAATGGAAAAGATGGTTTGGTCACCCGATTCGTTGTATGTATTGAATATAGATGAGCTGAAAATAGAGAAGAGTGAAGAAGTTCTTCATTTAGACTGGAAGATGGAATCTGTGGTGAAGAAATATTCTTTTGCAGTAGAGGCTAAAGGTTTGGAGTATGTTGCAACAGTGGTAGGGAGCATTGATGGATTATCCGATTGTTACTGTATAGGCAAAGGTCGTGGAGTGTGTAGCTCACAACCTATCTACTTTGAGGTAAGGAAGGGAGACAATAAGGTAACGGCATCTTTCACCGCTTTCAAACAAGTAAAGGAAATGACAATGCCGATGCGAATGTCAACATCAGAGAGAGAAACTTCTAGTGAGAAAGGTGCTATAATATTAATATTGAAATTTATCAAAACAGATAATACAGTTCAGGAAGCAACAATTGATGTTACTGAAATAATAGGTGCACTTGAAAATGCTGGAACAGGGGAAGATGGAAAGCCAACCCCACCACCGGAGATTGAGTTACCGTCTGATGATAAGATTGAAGTTGATAAGCCGGAAACACCACCGAATCCTGATGGAGGTGGAGGAATGGGCGGCAATGTTGATGGATGGGGACCCGAAGATAATGTTGAGTTACCCGTGAAATGAAATAGATGCTATAAACAAAATATAACAATATTATAAACTTAAAAAAATACAGTTATGAAGAAGATTTTATTGGCAGTAACAGCTGCTTTGGCAATTACGGGTTGCTCACAGAATGAAGAGTTTGAAGCCCCTTCACAGAAGGCCGAAATTAATTTTAATACGGCGGTAACTAGAGCTACTGAACTGGATACAGACGGTTTAAAGAGTTCTGGCTTTCAGGTTTATGCGTATAATACGAAGGCAGAGGAGATGAGTGCTGCGGTGACTCTTTCGACACCATGGATAAATGGTTCTGCTACTTATTCGGATTCTAAATGGACGGTATCTGGAGGTCCATATTATTGGCCTCTTGCAGAAAATCTGCAATTCTTTGCATACTCTCCAAAAGACGGAGTTACATATACAGCTCCGAATGGTACTACTGATAAAGGATATCCTAAGTTTACTTATACAGTGGGAAATACAGCTGCCCTTCAAAAGGACTTAGTGATTGCATCTGTGGCAAATGCTCAAAAGAAGACAAATGAAGCAGCAACAGATGTTTCTTTAACTTTTAAACATGCATTGACTCAAGTAAATATCGAGGTGACAAAAGAGGCTGGTTATACCTATACTATATCTAAAGTGGAATTGACTGGAATTAAGGGAAGTGGAACATTTACATATGCAGGTGTTAACGCAGGGACTTGGACTGCAGGTACAGAGACAAGTGTCTCTTATGCATATGAACTTGGGGCTTTTTCAGATGATAAGACAGCTGTAAAAGCAGGTAATGCGTTGATGTTAATACCGCAAGCTCTTACTGATGCAAAAATATCTATAGAATATACCGTAGAGAAAGATGGAAGTAAGATTGCTGAAAATAGTAAGGAAGTATCTTTGACAAGTACTGCTGCATGGGCGTTTGGAAAGAAAATACTATATAAACTAACATTGCCTATTGGTGCTCAAGAAGTTGGTATCACTGCAACTGTTACTGGTTGGGATGCTGAAGATCCTGTAACTCCAACTGTTGACTAACACAAGATTAAATCTATGGAACCGATGTAATTTGTATGTTACATCGGTTCTTCTTGTGTTTTGGAATTATGATAGAAAATATAACCTAGTTTCTCCAGAAAAAGACTGGGAATTTTAATTCTATATGTTACTTACATTTTTGTAGTGGATACCTTTTTTCTCTTACCTAACCTCTTTTTCACTTTTCTCTCTTTTTTTATGGCAATATGAAAGATTTCATATATTTTTGCTGGCAGCATAAACAAAAACAAACACAGTCAGCGTATGCCATCTATTTGTCAAGGAACCTGGGATTGTCAAATATGTCCAAAAGCGGTGAGCAATGCCATTACTCATGTAATTTATCAGCGTGGTTTTCATAAACCGGCTCAAAAGTGTGAAGAAAATCTTATCCTTTTTTTGATGAAGGGAGAAATACTGGTCAATAGTAAGGAATATGCGGGGACAATGCTTAAGGAAGGTGAATTTATCCTTCAGGCTATTGGTTCTATGTTTGAGATGCTTGCTATGACTGAATGTGAGTGCATTTATTATCGTTTTATCCAGCCCGAACTGTTTTGTGATTTCCGTTTCAATCATATCATGAAGGAAGTATCTCCTCCACTTATTTATACTCCATTAAAAATAATTCCAGAACTACAATATTTCCTCAATGGGTCTATTACTTATTTGAAAGGGGATAAAGTCTGTCGGGATTTGCTATCTCTGAAACGAAAAGAGTTAGCGTTCGTGTTGGGATACTATTATTCCGATTATGATCTTTCGAGCTTGGTGCACCCACTCTCTAAATATGTAAATAGTTTCCAATATTTCATTATTCAAAACTATAAGAAAGTAAAGACAGTGGAAGAACTGGCACAATTGGGTGGATATACTCTTAGTACATTCCGTCGTATCTTCAATAACGTCTTTCATGAACCTGTTTATGAATGGATGCTGGCGAGACGTAAAGAGGGCATTTTGGACGACTTGAACAACTCTGAATATAGCATTTCGGAGATATGCTATAAATATGGTTTTGAATCTTTACCCCATTTTTCTAATTTCTGCAAGAAATCTTTTGGTGCCTCTCCACGTAATTTACGTAGGCAAGACATTTCATAAATGCAACTATGTAAGATAATTGCGGTTCACCGGTTTCACCCAATTCTCTAAATGCCGATGAATAAGGTAACAGCGGGTGAAAGCAAGGGAGAAATTCAGGTGAAACTGAACCTTCCCGATTTCACCTATTGAGTTTATTCATACCGACTGTTGGACATATAGCTCCAAGGTGTTGGATATATAGCTCCAAGATGCTGGATATATAGATGCAACAACTCAAGTATTAACACATGAGAACTAAGGTGTTAAGACTTGGCGGCCAAAGTATTACATCCGTACAGTTCACTCATTAATACCTGAAAGCGGATTTGCTATAAGCATATCCGGATTAGCTATAATGATAATTGTTTTAGCTCAAGGGATATTTTAATAAGACAGGTGAAAGCGGTAACGAATGATTTTACCTTATTTCAGTCCTCGCTTTCACCCGTAATTCTCTCATTCATAACAGTTTTGGCTATAAGGTGAAATCGGTGAAACTTATGAATTAAAAGTTCATGTTACTGATCCGTATTAATAATAATTGTGATCTACTCATATATAAAGAAATCCCCTGTCGAACTAGCCGGCAGGGGATTCTGTCATTAATCAAATTAAGCTCTCGCTATTGAAATCTAGCAATTTCTAGTCTTTTAATTTTGCGATGATGAAGTCGCGGTTCAAGCGAGCGATGTTGCTGATAGAAATATTCTTCGGACATTCAGCTTCACAAGCACGAGTGTTTGTACAGTTACCGAATCCCAGTTCATCCATCTTTGACAACATAGCTTTTGCACGACGCAAAGCTTCTGGTTTACCTTGCGGCAGCAAGTTCAACTGGCTAACTTTTGCAGAAACGAACAACATAGCAGAACCATTCTTACATGCAGCTACACAAGCACCGCAACCGATACAAGAAGCAGCATCCATAGCTTCGTCAGCGATAGGTTTCGCGATCAGGATAGCGTTAGCATCCTGCGGAGCACCTGTGCGTACGCTTACATAACCACCAGCTTGCATAATCTTGTCGTATGCAGTACGGTCTACCATCAAGTCTTTGATGACAGGGAAACCAGCCGAACGCCAAGGTTCAACAGTGATGGTATCACCGTCGTTGAAACGACGCATATAGATCTGGCAAGTAGTAGCACCTGTTGCAGGACCGTGCGGGTGTCCGTTGATGTAAAGAGAACACATACCGCAGATACCTTCGCGGCAGTCATGATCGAATACTACCGGTTCTTTTCTTTCGCTGATGAGCTGTTCGTTCAGAATATCCAGCATTTCGAGGAAGGAAGTATCACCGGGGATATCTTTCATTTGGTAGGTTTCAAAAGCACCTTTAGCTTTCGGACCAGCTTGGCGCCATACCTTCAGTGTAAATGATATATTTTTATCCATTTTCTTCTAATTCTTTTAAATGTTTAACTTCACCGATTAGCTCTTGTAGTTACGAGTCTGAACCTTGATAGCTTCGTATACCAGCGGTTCTTTGTGCAATACCGGAGCCTTTTCATCATCACCTTGATATTCCCAGCATGCTACATAGAAGAAGTTTTCGTCATCACGTTTTGCTTCTCCTTCTTCAGTCTGGTATTCTTCACGGAAGTGACCACCACAACTTTCGTTACGGTTCAATGCGTCGTAAGCAACAAGCTCACCCATAGTGATGAAGTCGTACAGACGGATTGCTTTGTCAAGCTCTACGTTCATACCTTCCTTAGAACCGGGGATAAACAAGTTCGTTTCGAATTCCTTGCGGATTTCTTTCAGTTCGGCGATACCTTTCTTCAGGCCTTCTGCCGTACGTCCCATACCTACATATTCCCACATGACATGACCCAGTTTCTTGTGGATAGAATCAACAGATTCTTTACCCTGGATGCTCATGAACTTGTCGATCTTAGCTTGAACTGCTTTTTCAGCTTCAGCAAATTCAGGAAGATCGGTAGAGAAACGAGGAACAGTGATCTGGTCTGCCAGATAGTTCTGGATAGTGTAAGGCAATACGAAGTAACCGTCAGCCAAACCTTGCATCAATGCAGAAGCACCGAGGCGGTTTGCACCGTGGTCGGAGAAGTTACATTCACCGATAGCGAACAGACCCTTGATAGTGGTTTGCAGTTCGTAGTCTACCCAGATACCACCCATTGTATAGTGGATAGCCGGATAAATCATCATCGGATTATAATACTTTACGCCATTAATTTCTTTTGCCAGTTCTCCCGGATTAACGTCAGTGATTTCTTCATACATATCGAAGAGGTTACCATAACGTTGAAGAACAACGTCGATACCTAAACGGTTGATAGCTTCAGAGAAGTCGAGGAATACGGCCAAACCTGTGTTGTTTACACCGAAACCAGCGTCGCAACGTTCTTTAGCGGCACGGCTGGCAACGTCACGCGGAACCAGGTTACCGAATGCCGGATAGCGGCGTTCCAAGTAATAGTCGCGGTCTTCTTCAGGAATATCACTTCCTTTGATTTCGCCTTTCTGAAGTTTCACAGCATCTTCTTTCTTTTTCGGAACCCAGATACGACCGTCGTTACGAAGAGATTCAGACATCAAAGTCAGTTTAGACTGCTTGTCACCGTGTACAGGGATACAAGTCGGGTGAATCTGAACGTAAGCAGGGTTAGCAAATACAGCACCCTTGCGGTAGCAAGAGATAGCAGCTGTACAGTTACATCCCATAGCGTTGGTAGACAGGAAATAAGCATTACCATAACCACCGGTAGCGATAACTACAGCGTGAGCGGCAAAGCGTTCCAGTTCACCTGTTACAAGATTTTTGGCGATGATACCGCGGGCACGTCCGTCAACGATGACAACATCCTGCATTTCATAGCGGGTATACAGTTTAACAGTACCTACGTTTACCTGACGGCTCAATGCAGAGTAAGCACCCAGCAGCAATTGCTGACCAGTCTGGCCTTTAGCGTAGAAAGTACGAGATACCTGTGCGCCACCGAAAGAACGGTTGTCCAGTGTACCACCATATTCGCGAGCGAAAGGAACACCTTGCGCTACACATTGGTCGATGATAGCGTTAGACACTTCAGCCAAACGATATACGTTTGCTTCACGGGCACGATAGTCGCCACCTTTTACAGTATCGTAGAACAGACGGTAAACCGAGTCACCATCATTTTGATAATTCTTTGCAGCATTGATACCACCCTGTGCAGCGATAGAGTGTGCACGACGGGGAGAATCCTGAATACAGAAATTGAATACTCTGAAACCCATTTCACCAAGTGAAGCAGCGGCAGAAGCACCTGCCAGACCCGTACCCACAACGATGATGTCCAAACGACGTTTATTAGCGGGGTTCACCAATTTCTGGTGAGCTTTATAGTTGGTCCATTTCTCAGCCACCGGGCCTTCTGGAATTTTTGAATCTATTTTGATCATAATATTATTTACAATTTAATCATTTACAATTTACTATTTAGCAAGCACCGCCACAAATCAGTGTTTTCACGAAGAATACCACTACTACCAGTGCGAAACCGAGTACAACAATCGTAGAATAGATGTTAGAAATACATTTCCAACGATTGATCCATACTTTGTTGTTCCATCCCAGTGATTGCATAGAGCTCCAGAAACCGTGAGTCAGGTGGAACCACAAAGCAAACAGCCAAACGAGGTAAAGAACTACGTAAACCGGGCTAGAGAAAGTCTGCTGGATGTGATAAGCACCGTTAGCGGCATAAGCCAGCGTCAGTGTATCAGCGTGCATGCCCATGTTGTGCATCAGTTCCGGCAACTGCATTTTTGCCCAGAAGTTGAAGAGGTGCAAACCAAGACCTACGATAACGATCAGACCCAGCACCAACATGTTTTGAGATGCCCATTCTACAGTTTTTGGTTTGTCAACCACTGCATAGCGTTCGCTACCACGCGCTTTGCGATTCTGCATTGTCAGCCAGAATGCGTAGATGATGTGAATCACAAAAAGAGCGGCTAGTCCTGCGGTAGCCACTAACGCATACCAGTTTGCTCCCAGGAACTCACAAATCATGTTGTAACCATCAGCCGAGATGATTGCAACCAAGTTCATCGCCATGTGAAATGTTAGAAACAGGACAAGGGCGATACCGGTAACGCTCATCACCACTTTCCTTCCTACAGATGAATTACTTAACCACATAAATGATTGAATTTAAATTATTTAATTGTTAGAACTAAAATTTCGACGTTTTACACCTCTTACAGACTGCAAAAATAGGGGAAATAGATTGATTGAGCAAGGAATTAAAGAAATAATTCTTTAATAATGAATCAATGCGCTAATGTATCAATATGCCAGCCAGTATGCGCGCATGGTGCAACTGATTGGCACATTAGTAGGATGAGGCTGTTTATTGTACTTTCCCGATTTTCTCACCGCCGGCTGCTTTCTTGCGTAAAGCGCGTGGGGTATCTCCGAAAGAGTCTTTACAAAAGTGGGCGAAATGCGACAGGGAGTCGAATCCGTATCTGTTACAGATTTCAGTGATTCGCATTTTGGTGTGCTGTAGGTCTTCCAGGATTCCTTCCCGTTTCTTTTCCAGTATCCATTCGTATACGGGCACACCATAGAGGTTTTTGAATAGTCGGCGGAAAGTAGTGGTCGTATATCCTCCCAGATGCGCAAATTCTTCCACGTTCTTCACGTTGCTGTAATTCTGCATGACGAAATAGTGGAAACTTTCCGTATAAGTGCTGATCGGATAGAAGAATGAACCCAGTTGGGGCAGCGGATAGAAGTTGGTAATCAAGAAAACCAATTCTTTGCATTTTAAGTCGATATACTTGCTGCAAGGGTTTTCTTCAGCGAGGAATTCGGGCATACTGGTGACAAGGTGGTAAAGCCTTTCACTCATAATCAGTGGAGTGTAGGTCAAAGGAGCTTCCGCCTGTTCCATCATTTCCTTATATCGGTCTTCGCAAAGCAAAGGCAGTTCGTTGAACCAGTAGACAACGTATTCAACATCTGTCAGTGCCAGTATTTCGACCTTGGAGCCAATAGCTTGCAAAACAATTTGTCTCTCGCGTAACGTTATTCCGGGATGCTCTTCGCTATTGATAAGTAATTCGCCCTTTATCATAAAAAGCATACAATTCTGCGTACACTTATCCTTGGGGATATGCTCTCCTTTAGGTAAGTTTCTATATACAAGGATATTCTCAACATTTTTTGGACATCCCGTACAGTTGGTATATTGTATGCAAAATGAATCTCCTGGCATGAGTTTTATGCGTGATTTATTATCTTAACGGAACAAAGATAGGCTTTTTTTGCGGAAAATGGAACTCTTTCTTTTATTTATGTTTTAGTAGAAACCAGCAAATATTATTCTTATCCCTTTGGATGATGTTAAAGAATTCAGTATTTATCTGTTGTAAATTTCTGAATAGAAAACTTTATGTTGATTTTTGGAAGTATTATAGTTGTTTTTGAACATCTGTTTCCCTTTGATATGCGTATTTTTGCAATCTAAACGTTTTAATTATCAATCATTATGCTAATGCTAAGAAAAATTGTATTCTTCTTTTTTTTGTTTGTTGGATTATCATTGTTTGCACAGCAAGACTATATGGTCAGTTCTTATGTGCGGGGTAATTTTTACAACCGTGGTCGTATCTCTACAGAAAGCTTGCGGGCAAGTGACGACCTTATTTTCTTGAATGTTCATCCTAATAAAGACGGATCATTGTCATTTGAGAATCCACGTGCATTTCAGGGAAAAGGGGTGACCACTTGGGAAGGTTTGATTAAATCGGTTCGTGCAAAAGTAAAAGGTACAAAAGTGAAAATACGTTTGGGTGCTTCCAGTGGCGAATGGAAAGCGATGGTGGCCGATGAGGCCGCTCGTACGACGTTTGCAAAGAACATAAAGACTGTACTGGAAAAGAATAAACTGGATGGCATTGATCTTGATTTTGAGTGGGCGGAAAATGAGAAAGAATATAAAGATTATAGTTTGGCTATCCTGAAGATGCGTGAAGTGTTGGGAGACAAGTATCTTTTCAGTGTATCTCTGCATCCTGTTTGTTATAAGATTAGTAAGGAAGCTATTGAAGCAGTTGATTTTATTTCACTTCAGTGCTATGGTCCTTCACCGGTTCGCTTTCCGATAGAGAAATATTGTTCGGATATACAGATGGTATTGGAGTATGGTATTCCGAAGGAAAAACTGGTGGCAGGAGTTCCTTTTTATGGGGTGACCAAAGATAATTCAAAGAAGACAGAGGCTTATTTCAATTTTGTACAGAATGGATTGGTTACGAGTCCTGCACAGAATGAAGTGATCTATCAGGGAGATACTTATGTGTTTGACGGTCAGGATAACATTCGTATCAAAACCCGTTATGCAAAGGAACAGAAGCTGAAAGGTATGATGAGTTGGGATTTAGCTACGGATTTGCCGTTAAGTGACAGCAGGTCATTACTAAAAACAATGACTGAAGAATTGAGGGAATGACTTAGTTTGCACGACTGCTGCTTGTAAATCCTTTTTATAGATGCTGCCTAACAGGCTCTGTTTTAATAGGTTCCTCCCCTCCTTTATTATAAATCAGATTTATAAAGAATGTGTTAAAACGTTTTTCTTTAGAGAAATACCCCTGCCGCAATATCTTCATTTGCAGGAATTTGTTCAGGAAATATGCCTCTACCAACAAGCATATCTCTGACTGCGACATTATTGTCAACATGTTCATTTTCAATGGCAGTTTGTCCGTATAGGTCTTTTTGCTGAACATTCACAGAGGTCATTTCTGCGGCAAAGTCTTTGGCTTTTATGCTGATGGTCGGAAGAAAATCAGCCAATGGTCGACTATCAGGTACGTCAAGTTTACGTTTTAGCATTTTGGTGTCCATGTGAAACAGTGCTTTATCTCCTTTGGAACGTATAATGGCGAATCCTTGATTGTCAACTCCTCTTTCATATAAAACACCCGAGAGAAGTTTCTCTGTCTCGGCTAGTTTGGTACGTGCTTGGACACGTTCATATTCTATTAAACGTTGCTCTACTAATTCTGCACGGCGCGTTTGTATTGCAAAGTAGTTTTGAGCAAAGGCAATTTCTTGCTTTCGAGAATCTCCATTTTGTGCTACCAGATAGCAGGCATAACGGGTCAGAAAGATGTTATCTACTTCTCTTTCAGCGCCTGAACCTAATATAACCATTTTGCTGACGTCAGCAAAATGGTATGCAATATTTTCTCCGGCATTTTTACATGTATCTTTTGCTTTCTATATGATAGACAGGAAGTTACGCCATTGAGAATATCCTAACAATGGATAAAGTTCTCTCGCACTCCAACATTCCACTTTGTTGTATTCGCAAACAATGCTCTCAAACTGCTTAAATAGCTCTTTTATTTCTTCTGATTTCATTTTATTTCTGTATTATGTTGGTTCCATTTTATTCATCTGTCTTTATCTCCGCCTTGCCATAATATCCCGGCATCGGTATGTAAATCGGATTATAATAAGTATTGATATTCTTCAACTTCTTCTCCTCCTCTTTCAGCCGTTTGATTTGCCGTGCGGCAGTGGTAGGGGCAAAGCCGCACAATCCTTGAAAGTCGCGACGAGTTAATACAGGGTTGCTCTTGAAGTAGTTTGTCAGCAATTTGTCTATCTCGTCATTTGAAAGGACAGCCGAATGGGGTTTCAGTTTACTTCGCTCCACATGAACAACACTGACTGACCTTTTCAGTTTGACGTCCGCTTTAAAGCTGATATTGGCTTTGAGTTTTATCTGATTCGCTTTTAGTTTGGGCGAAGTGATAGGTTCTTGACTATTCAGCTTTATCTGGAAATAACCGATGCCATCCAGATGGACGCTTTGTCCTTCCCGAAGACGATCCCCCATAAAATGACTTAGGGATTCGAGAACTGACTTTACATCCCCTTCAGTTAGAGAAGTTGCTATCTGGATTTCTTTTGCCAAATAGTCTGTGTCAATGTGTTGGAAGTTGACTACACGTGCGTGATACACTTCTTTGTCTTCCTCATCCTTGGGACGGGGAGTCTTGTACAATTCAAATTGTATTGCCATTATTAATTTGTTTTCGCCTTATACATTACTACGTACCTTTAATTTACCGTTGCAAGCCTATAAGGACATTGTTTTTTGTTGTTGCGAAGCTAATCGATCATCTTCGGACTTAGGGGGGAGGGTGTTATATAGCTGTTGTTTGTTTGTTATCAAGCGGCTTTTATAAGTTATCCTGCCTTTATTCTTAGACTAAGGCATAGGGATAGTTGTCTTCCGGTGCCTTTATCATTAGTTTCCCACGGCCGTGGAGAGATCTCTTCATGGCTGTGGTAGTATCTTTCCACGGCCGTGGTAGGAATTCGCCACGGCCATGAAGAATGAACTATATCGGTAACAAAGATAAACTATATCAGGGAGAAAAGCAAACTATCTCTGCTTGTTTGAGGTATTTATACGCCTTGTTCTATCTGATAGATATAGGACAGGGGAGAATTAAACTATTCAACAAAAACAAGCTATCTTATGCATATAGGGCCTTTATTCGGCTATTTTGTAGATGATAGATAACCAGTTTTTGCTGGTAAAAGTATGATAGATACCTTTTTTAAAAGCTATCTATCATACTTATTTCTTTGATAATGAGAAGAGTATCAAAATGAATGATACTTATGATAGATATTTTTTCACTATGGTGAGTATATATGTCCACCGAACTGAAAAATGGTGTCTTATGATTGTTTACTAAATACCCTATTTCAGCTTCTTCTGATACTCATCCGAATTCAGTATCTCCAGCGCCTTTTGTATACTCTCATTGGTGGTATTCATTACCCGGAAATATTCGTTCATATCCCAAAGGTCACGGGCTATCAGTGCTTTAAGCTGTGTTTTGATGAGAGGGAGCGACTTCTGATATTGTTCTTCATTAAATTTCACTCCTTCTTTCTCTCCTATTTCTTTTAAAGTGGCGAGCATATTATCATCAACGACGAACTTCTCATCAAACGATTCGAATTTCTTGTATTTGTTTTTCAACTCTTTCCGGTGCCCTTCGATAAACTGCATGGTGAATTTAATCACAGCTCCTTTAGCCACCAGATTACGGTGATAATCCGTATAAAGAGTAGTATCGATAGGTACGAAATAATCCGGCATGATACCCCCTCCGCCATAAACAGTGCGTCCTAGCTTCTTGGTTTGTACTTTCAGTGAATCCGGGAAGTGAATACTGTCAGCATTCATCAGTTCACCGTGGTTGAAACGTTCTATCAGGTCCTTGTTGTAATCGACAGTACTGTCGTACGGTTTCTGGATGGAACGTCCCGATGGAGTATAATAGCGTGCAATAGTCAAACGAATCATGGAGCCGTCCGGCAAGTCGATAGGGCGTTGCACCAATCCTTTGCCGAAAGAACGGCGTCCTACGATAATTCCTCTGTCCCAATCCTGCACTGCACCGCTGACAATTTCGCTGGCGGAAGCCGTATATTCATCTACCAGGATGATAAGACGTCCATTACGGAAATCTCCGTTTCCTTTGGCGTAGAAATCACTGCGTTTGGCAGTCCGTCCTTCCGTGTAGACAATCAATTCTTTTTGCCCCAGGAATTCGTTGGCAAGGTCGATAGCTGCATTCAGGTAACCTCCTCCGTTTCCTTGCAGGTCGAGAATCAGGTCCTTCATACCTTGTTTCTGAAGGCTTGTCATTGCTTTCTTGAATTCTTCGGCAGTGGTTGCTCCGAAGCGGTTGATGCGAATATAACCTGTTTTAGGCTGAATCATGTAAGAAGCATCGAGGCTAAGGATAGGTATTTTATCTCTTTTCACTGTGAATAATAAAGGATCTTGCACGCCACGACGAACGATAGTCAGGTTGACTTTAGAGCCTTTCGGACCACGCAGACGCTTCATAATATCTTCCGTACTCATTTTCACTCCGGCAATGGCGCTGTCATTGACCGCAACAATACGGTCACCGGCAAGGATGCCGACTTTTTCGGAAGGTCCGTTGCTGACGGGTTGCACTACTAACAGGGTATCTTCAATCATCTGAAACTGAACTCCAATACCTTCGAAGTTACCTTGAAGAGGTTCGTTCATTTTCTTCACTTCTTCTGCGTCCGAGTAAGTAGAGTGCGGGTCGAGTTGTGCCAGCATCTTGATGATGGCTTCCTCCACCAACTTGTCTTCATCTACTTTGTCTACATAGAAATGGGAGATTGCGAACTCTGCCATTTGTAGCTTGCGCATGGCTTCAGAACCGAAATTTTGGGCCTGTAAGGCTGATACTGCCCACAGGCAAGCCAAAAGGACGTATATTTTAATCTTATTCATAATCTTACTTTATATTAATAGCCAAGTATTAACAACCGGGCACAGATACGCCTGCATCCTTCTCAATTCTCCATTCTCAACTCTCAACTTATCCTCATTCCTTTGGGAATAAACTGGCTGATATCTTTATTATAAGTCAATAATTCGCGTACAATCGTTGAGCTGACGCAAGTCAGTTCCGGTTCTGTGAAGAGCAGGATGGTTTCAATGCCTGCCAGTTTGCGGTTGATGTCTGCAATCGTTTCTTCATACTCGAAATCTTTCACTGTACGGATACCGCGGACAATAAACCTGGCTCCTACTTCCTGCGCAAAATCAATGGTCAGACAGTCGTAGGACATCACTTTTATACGAGGCTCATCCTTGTAAAGTTCCCGAATCATTTCCTCTCTTTTCTCAATGGGAAAGTATGTATTCTTGTTCTCATTGATACCAATTCCTATCACGATTTCGTCCATAAAGGTGAGTGCACGTTCCACTACCGAATAATGTCCGATGGTGAAGGGGTCAAAAGTACCCGGGAATATTGCTTTTCTCATGATGCCAAATCTTCTTCTATAACCAGATTATCTATAATAAAGTTCTGTCGTTCCATGGTATTTTTACCCATGTAGAATTCAAGTAGTTCTTTCACTGCATCCGTCTTTCGCAAAGAAACTTGCTCCAGACGCATGTCTTTACCGATGAAATGCTTGAACTCGTCCGGTGAAATCTCTCCTAAACCTTTAAATCGCGTGATCTCCGGATTCGGGCTTAGTTCGTTAATTGCATTGACACGCTCTTCTTCACTATAACAATAGATTGTTTTTTTCTTATTGCGTACACGGAACAAAGGCGTTTGCAGAATATATACGTGGCCTTTTTTTATAAGGTCAGGGAAGAATTGCAGGAAGAAAGTAATTAGCAGCAGGCGGATATGCATACCGTCCACATCGGCATCGGTTGCTACGATGACTTTGTTGTAGCGTAGTCCGTCCAAGCCATCTTCTATATTCAGGGCTGCCTGAAGCAGATTAAATTCTTCGTTCTCGTAGACCACTTTCTTAGTTAACCCGAAAGAATTCAGCGGTTTACCACGTAGACTGAACACTGCTTGCGTGTTCACATCACGGCTTTTGGTGATGGAACCACTTGCAGAGTCCCCCTCGGTGATAAAGATGCAGGAGTCTTCTTCCAGTCCTTTTCCTTTCGGGTCGTTGAGGTGAATACGGCAGTCGCGCAATTTGCGGTTGTGCAGGTTTGCCTTCTTTGCACGTTCACGGGCGAGTTTGGTTACACCTGCAATGGCTTTACGCTCTTTCTCGGATTCTTGTATCTTTTGCTGTATCGCTTCGGCTACATCCGCATTCTTGTGCAAGAAGTTGTCCACTTCCAGTTTGATAAAGTCGCCTACATATTTATTGACTGTCACTCCGCCGGGAACCATATTGGTAGAACCCAGCTTCGTTTTCGTCTGACTCTCAAAGATAGGCTCTTCCACATTGACGGCAATGGCAGCAACCAGTCCGTTACGAATGTCGGTATAGTCCATGTTCTTGTTGAAGAACTCTTTGATGGTGCGGGCGATGTGTTCCTTGAAAGCACTCTGATGCGTACCTCCTTGGGTGGTATGCTGACCGTTGACGAAGGAGTAATATTCTTCTCCGTATTGTCCGGTATGCGTAAAGGCGATTTCGATGTCTTCCCCTTTCAGGTGGATGATCGGGTAAAGTCCGGTTGCCGTCATATTGTCGTTCAAAAGGTCTACCAGGCCGTTGCGCGACAGGATACGGTGTCCGTTATAGATAATGGCAAGCCCGGTATTGAGGTACGTGTAATTACGTAGCATTGTCTCAATAAATTCAGGCTTGAAACAGTAATTCAGGAATAATGTATTATCCGGTTCGAAGAAGATGTAAGTTCCGTTTTCTTCTTCGGTATTCTGCGTCTCGTCGGTCAGCAGGTTTCCTTTTGAGAAAGTGGCGATACGTACTTTACCGTCGCGGTAACTGCGTACCTCAAAACGGGAGCTCAAGGCGTTGACGGCTTTCACACCGACACCGTTTAGTCCGACACTTTTCTTAAATGCCTTGCTGTCGTACTTACCACCGGTGTTCAGCATGCTGACGGCTTCGATGAGTTTTCCCTGCGGGATGCCTCGTCCGTAGTCACGTACGCTGACACGGAGGTTTTCTTCAACGGTAATCTCGATTTTCTTACCGGCTTGCATTTTGAACTCGTCAATACTGTTGTCAATTACTTCTTTCAGGAGGACATAGATTCCGTCTTCGGCATGTGCACCGTCGCCCAGCCTTCCGATATACATACCGGGGCGTGTGCGTACATGTTCCATGTCACTTAGGTGACGGATGTTGTCGTCAGTGTACTCTACTGCATTGTTGTTGTCTACAGGTATTAATTCGTTCTCTTCCATAGCTGTTATAAATGAAGAATGAAGAATAAAGAATGAAGAATTGCCATGCGGCATTAAGTAGTAGCGCAGCCAAATTCTTCATTCTTCATTCTTAATTATTAATTTCTTTAATGAACGCACGGCGGCGCTTATGTTGTTGAGTCTCAAAGTAATCCCATTGTGCCTGAACTTTTCCGTTCAGTTCCAGTTCGGGGTTGCTTTCCGCAAAGATAAAACCTAATTTTTGATAAACTGGAATTAAATCGGAAAATAACAAAGCGTTAACACCTTTGTTTTGATATTCCGGTTTCACTGCAACGAGTAGCAGATCAAGCATTTTGGCACGGCGTTTCATAAATAGTGCCTTTAACAGATAGAACCATCCGAGTGGCAACAGACGCCCGTGTGATTTCTGTAAAGCTTCGGCGAGAGATGGCATGGAGATACCTACACAGACCAGTTCGTCATTGGCATCAGTAATCAGTGTAACCATCCGTAAGTCAAGGATCGGCAGATACATTTTCACGTATTGGTCGATTTGCCGCTGTGTCAACGGAGAATAGCCATAAAGAGGACTGTATGCTTCATTCATCAGCTCGAAAATCTTCTGTCCGTAGTCTTTGGCTATTTTTCTTCCGGAAGTATATTTCTTTATCTTGAGGTTATATTTTCGTTGGATCAGTTCGGAGATACGTTTATGCTTGTCGGGAATGGCATCCGGTATGTAGATTTTGTATTCCACCCAGTCGGCGTCTTTCTCGAAGCCTAACTTTTCCATGTGTACAGGATAGTATGGGTAGTTGTAGATAGTAGCCATGGTGCTAAGTTGGTCGAATCCTTCAACTAACATTCCTTCCGCATCGAAATCAGTAAATCCGAGAGGACCGGCAATGTGAGTCATGCCTCGTTCTTTTCCCCATTCTTCCACCGTTTTGATGAGTGCGGATGATACTTCGGGATCGTCGATGAAGTCTATCCATCCGAAACGAACGTTTTTACATTCCCACTTCTCGTTCGCCTGATTGTTGATGATTGCAGCTACACGTCCTACTATTTTATCGTCCCGGTATGCGAGGAAATAATCTGCTTCACAGAATTCGAATGCTGCGTTTTTCTTCTTGTTGAAGGTGTTGAGCATGTCGTCATAGAGGTCAGGCACAGAGTAAGGGTTACCCTTGTACATTCTGTAATTGAAACGGATAAATTTCTTAAGTTCTCTCTTTGTGGAGACTTTCTTGATTGTAATAGCCATATCTCGTATTTATGATTTGAGCAGGCAAAGATACGTGATAATCTTTAAATTACAACGTGTGGGGTGGCAAAAACTGTATCTATATAATTTTAGTGCTTATGTACCATTTGAGTTTATGCATTATGATAGTGAAGAGGGAGTTTACTTCGATGAAAAGCAATAAACATTACCCGCAAAACCACAAACAATCATCTTATTCCCGGATACGGCTACGGTTGAAAATATAGGCGCTCCAATGTGTCGTTTATCTTTTATAATTCCTGTAGTTTGGTCGATGGCATATAGATAACCGTCGGAAGCTCCGATGTAGACAATTCCTTGTGATGCAACAGGACTTGTTTCAACTCCGGCTTGCGGAGTGGTGGAATAAGGAGCAGTATATACAAGTGAAGGTGACGTTTCTGCTTTCCATTTATTGAAAAGTGTAGATTTGTCCAATGCGAAAACTCCCCGGTCGGCAGTACCGAAAATGATTTCCTGTTCGGTGATGAGTGGGGTGGATGTAACATCCAGATTGGCTGATAACTCTTTTTGTTGCAATACTTTTCCGGTCTGTGGCTCTATTGTGAAGAAGCTCTTGGAAGAGATAATCCATAATTTCCCGTTTTTATAGACAGGAGAGGCTCCCCGGTTGCCAAGTCCGTTGTCAGATAGTTTCCAGAGTTGCTTTCCTGTGTGGATATCATTGCCGTATAAACCTCCCCATTGGGTTCCGCTGACTAATACATCTCCGGCAATAGTGAGTGTTGTAGTAGAACCTTCCCGCTGTTTCCAGTCCTTGTTAGTCCATATCGTTTGTCCTGTTTTTAGGTTGTAGGCAGATAGTCCGGCGCCGATTCCGGCATAGACCACTCCTTTGTCTACTGTCAAGCCTTCAGTCAGATAGGGATAGCTGTCCAAATTAATAGATTGTTTCCAGAGTAATTTCCCTGATTCACTGTCTAAGGCATAGAGGTTGCAGGAGGCATCTTGAGCTACTACAATTCCATTTTCATAGGCTATTGTGTTCTTAACAGAATTTGCAGTACGGAATTTCCACAACAGTTTGCCTGAATTAAAATTAAATGCGCAGATAAATGTGTTCAGTGATACATTATCGTCGGTGGTAGCGATAAATACTTTCTGTCCGGCGATAATGGGAGAACACATAAAAATGTTACTGCCTGTATTAGCTGTCCATTGTAATTGCAGGGGGAGCTTGATTTGAGAGTTGTTGACTCCGCCGGAGTGTGCTGCGTTTTGAAGTAATGTATTCCAGTCTTCACCTGCAATAGTGGATAATTTGAAGTCCTTTTGGTAGATAAACTGGCTGGTAGCAGTCGCTTTCTTTCCGTTGCTGAAGAATGAAGTCACTGTGAGATTTAGTTTTTTCCCCATTTCATTAGCCGGCATTTGAATGTTTCCACCCCAGTTCCATTCTGTACGGGAGGCTAGATCGCCTTTAGCTATTTCTTGATTATTTTCCGAATCGCTTAGGATATAAGAAACGTGAGACGTTTTGGCCTGCGAATAATATGTATTGACGGAAACAGGAAGCTGATCTTTAGTGATGGTGCAGGCTGCGGCCGTCTGATTATTCATCGGAGAGACTATTGCGATTTGTGGCTCGATGAAAGCATATCGCAGTTGGGTGGTGATATTGTCGTTTGCGTCTACTTTTATTTCTCTAAAAGAAGAAGGGGAATGGTCAATGCCTCCTTTATCCAATGTGCCGGTACAGATTGTATAAATCCCATTTTGGTTGCGGACATAGTTGTAATGCATGTGTCCGTAGATTTGGGCTTTGGTATTGAAAGAACGAAAATCAAGCAGATGATCGTCATCTGCTTTAAAGACGAAAGAGTCATTTGGAGTAAATAAGTCGTGATTGAAAAGGATAAGTGCCTGGTCTTTTTTTATGAGAGCAAGATCGTTTTTTAGCCAGTTGTATACATCTCTTTGGGTATAGTTGGTCGGGTTATCTCCGTGGTCGATTGGAGTGACTACATAATGAACGTTACCTATATCAAATGAATACCATGTCGGACCATAGAGAGATTCGTAAAGCTCTTCGCCATAGTTGCCTTTCACTAAGTCATGATTACCGATACAATAATAAACAGGACAATCCATTGTTTGTGCATTTACCACTTGATTGTGGATGGTGAGTCCCGGTTCGTAGCAGATATCTCCGGTGTGAATGAGGAAGGCAGGCTTCTCATTGTCAATGTATTGCTGGAGATCGGTTACCCAACGCCCCATTCCACCCGTTACTTCGGTGTCGGTGATTTGCACGAAAGAATGTTTTCTGGGTTTTGTCCGCTCGCTTTCGGTTAAGATAAAATCGTAGCTTTTTCTGTTCTCTTTGGTAGAAAGGTAGAATTGTTGTGTTTCAAATCCCGCAGGAGTTGTAATACTTATGAATCTTGTTTTCTCGAATCCGGGCAAAGAGAACCGACCTTTCTTATCTGTTTTTACTACGTTCAATCCATCTGTTACCATAACTCCCGCCAGCGGCTTATCGCCTTTATCAACTATGCCCGATTGATTAGTGTCGACAGAAACTGTTCCCTTAAATTGAGCGCATAGAGGCAGATATAGTAAAAATGATACCAGAATTACAGATAGTCTTTTCATGGTCGGTTCTCAAATTTTAGTGTGTTAAGCTAATTATTCCTTCTCTTGTTTTAGTTGTTTTATTTCTTCGTTGTACCTGATTTCTTCTTTACACAGAGGCTTATACCAAGTCTTTCTTAGTATCAAGGTCGTAACCAGAAGCAATGCGATAGAGCTCCAGAGCCCCAATTGTTGGCGGACAACGAGATACATTGGGATAATGGTAAGGCTGCATTGCCACACAATGCCGATTGCCACGTTGAATGCGTCTCTTTTGAAGTTGCGGTTTGGCTGGATATGAGGGTAACGGGCCAATGCTTTTTCTTCAATCGGCTTCCACCATCCCCATGGGCGTACACGGGTGTAGAAGTTGATGAGCGTCTCTTCGTCTGTTGGAGGTGCGCTATAGGTTCCTGCGATGCATCCTATCAGGGAAACTCCGAACAGTACGGGGAAGAAATAGAGTACCCATGCGTCGGGAACAGTGAACTTCATGACGATGGCTGCTATTACTCCGGCGGTCATTCCCCAGAAATAGCCTTCACCATTGAAGCGCCACCAATGCCATTTCAGTACGTTGGCCGCGATGTATCCTCCGAAGAGTGCTCCTACAATCCATTGGAATATTTCATTGATGTCTTTCAGGAAGAATCCGATGACAGTGCTGATAACTACTACTGCGACAGAAATAATATAGCTACTGCGTATTTGTGTTTTCACACTCGCTTTCGGATTGATATATTTCAGATAAATATCATTCACGATATAAGCCGGTGCGGCATTAACAGTGGACGCAAAAGTCGACATGAAAGCTGCCAGTAGTCCGGCTAGTAGGATTCCGGCTAATCCTGCAGGCACATAACGTGTGATTAGATGGGGGAGGATAGTTTCAAAATCCGTTCGTGTCACTTCCATTTGTGTCAGACCGCCATCTTCTTTAAAGAAGTAGATAGCCAGCAGAGCAAATCCCATAATCATCAGGTAGCGGGGGATTAATAGTACGACTGATACGGAACCGCTCATCATAGCCGCTTCTTTGGGGGATTTGCAAGATAGAATTTTCTGCATATCATAGTTGGGCGCCGGTCCTGCCATACTCATAAATATTCCTTTGAGCAAGGCCATCATGACGAAGATGCTAATCAGGCTATATGGTTCATTCGCCATCCGTTCCGTCAAGAGGCTCATCCGACTGCTCCAGTCGATATCCAGCGTCCATCCGAAGAAAGGAGAGTCCCAGCCGGCCGGTACGAAAGAATGAATCATGTCCGGCGCTACCATTTGCATTCCGATAACAACAATTACGATACCTGCTACTGTCATAATCAGGAACTGCACAACGTCTGTCCATACAATACTCAACATTCCTCCGAGCATTACATAGAAAGTGGCGATTGTGGTAAAGAAAATACCATATACATGAGGAACATATTCTGCAGGCACATTGAAAGGAATGAATGGAGATACTACTTCCCAGGGGATGAATATCTCCATAAATTTACCAATACCTATGAATCCATAACTTAAAAAACCGAGTACGCTAAGTAATGCAAAGATGATAACAATCGTATGTGAAAGAGTCGATCCTTTGCCTTTACCGAAACGTGTCTTAATCCATTCTGCTCCAGTGAGTACATTGGAACGACGTAACCACACGGACAGATAAACCATTAGAAAGATTTGGTTGAACACTGGCCACAACCAGGGAATCCAAAGGCTCTTGAATCCGTAGGCAAATGCCCAATATACCATCAGCATCGTTCCTGTGATGTCAAACATTCCGGAAGCATTGGAGAGTCCGAGCATATAAAATGGCAATGATTTCCCTCCCAGGAAATAAGAATCCATATTTTGGGCAGCCCGTTTCTTCAGGATAAGTCCGATGACAATCATGGCGATGAGATAGGCACAAATGATGAGAATATCGATTTCGTGTAGTTTCATATCGTTATTTCGATTAGGTTTATTTTATTTGATGCAAAAGTAGGGCGAAAGTAGTAGGGAAACAAATATTATTTTAACTCATTCTGATACTTTTTCCTTAAATCCGCAACAGTTATCATGAAAGCGTCCTTCATGATAACTGTTGCGGATTTAAGGAAAAAGAGAGAAAATTCCTGCAGGAATACTCTCTCTTTACAAGCAGAAGGTCATATAGGCAGGCAGATACACTACTCCTTCCTTTACGTACAGGTTCTTCGGATGAATCACATAGCATTCTCCTATGCGCTGATGAAAACTCTCTTTGAATTTGATGAGTGAACGAATAGTATACTTGTCATTCGATTTTACCTCTATCGGAAAAATCTTATATTTTAGTTTGCTTTGGTTCGACAGGATAAAATCAATTTCCATGTCGTTGCGATGCTTTTCTTCATTGTATCGGGTGTAAAAGTAAAGCTTGTGTCCGGCAGCCACAAGCATCTGTGCGATTACGTTCTCGTAGAACATACCCTCGTTCACCGACAGTTTTCCCAACAGGATTTCCCGGTAAAGTTCTCCGTCAGAGATTTCATTCTCATCGAATGTATGGCTGATAAGTAGTCCGGTATCACCCATATAGCATTTCACATAGGTTCTGTCTTCATTCAGCGAGAGGCCCACATTAGGATCTGAACAATTAAAGCATTCATTGGCAATCATTGAATCAGAGAGCCAAAAGAAAGTATCATGATACTTTGGGAAGCTTGCTCCCTTTTCAATACGATTCATTACTACCCGTCTTTCCGAACGTGAAAGAAAAGCGGGAATTTGGTCAAAGATGCTCAATACGTTCGACCTGTAACCTGACCTTATCTTCATTATGTCATTCCGATACAGTGTCAGTATATCCCTTTTTTCCACATCGGCCATTTCGAAGCTCCGGTTGTTCTCCAAATACGCTGACAGGCTTTTCGGCATACCGCCCACAATCATGTATTGACGGAACAATAACATAGCTTTGGCGTGAAGTCCTTGCTCCAAAGGTTCCTTTTTGTCAAAGCATTGGCGGATATATGTTATCAATGGCTCTTCATTCATTGCCCAAGCAAACTCTTCGAAGTCCATGGGGTACATAAGCTGTGTTCTCTCTTCTGAGGGAATGGTTATATCTTGTACATTTTCTTTTATGGAAATGAGCGAGCCTGTCTCAATATAGTCGAACCGCCCATCCGCAACCAGATACTTTATTGCTTGCCGGGCTTTCGGAAACTGTTGTATCTCATCAAATATGATGATGGATTCCTTTGGGTAAAGTTTTACACCATATTCCGAAGAAAGAATCAGGAAAAAGGTATCGAGATCATTCATATAATTGTTAAAGGCTGAAGTAACCGAGTCACTTACCTTGTTGAAATCCATCAAAAGATAGCTTCGGTATTCATTTTTTGCGAACTCTTCCACAAGAGTGGATTTACCTATTCGCCGGGCGCCTTCTATCAGAAGTGCCTTGGTTCCTGCCGCCTGTTGTTTCCAAGCAAGCAGCTTGTTATACATTTTGCGTTTAAATATCATGTAATTCTCTATTTATCATCTTATTAATACGCAAATTTAATGATATCCTCTGCAATACGCAAATTTAATTTCCTATTTATACCCTGCAATGCGCACTTTTGATAAGTGCTATTTTACCTGCAATACGCACTTTTGTATCAGCTATTGTCCTGCTTTATAGAAAAGCCCTCCATTGACGTGGAATTGGTCAATGGAGGGCAACTAATACTGCTCAAGTATTGAGCTCACATTACCTTAAAAATAAACCTGTTCTGCCATTACATATTTGTTAGCTTCTATGAGCTTGCAAATGTTTTCTACAGAAGCAGCAGAGCGTAAACCGTCTGCCGGGGTGTGAAGACAATAATCTATCAGCCTGTCTACGGTGGAAGTTGCTACGTGCATGCGGGTATCGGAAGATGCGTAATAGATATACACTGTGCCGTCCTCGTCTGCAATCCACCCATTTGAGAAGAGCACATTGGAGACATCTCCAATTCTCTCTTCTCCCATAGGTGCCAATAAGAAACCACCCGGTTCGGCAATGACTTTTGTCGGATCTTCCAAAGATGTCATATACAGATAGAGTACATAACGCAGACCGGCAGCACATGCACGAACTCCATGGGCGAGGTGCAACCATCCTTTGGGGGTTTTGATAGGATGGGGACCTTCGCCATTCTTTACCTCTTTTATTGTATGGTAATGACGGTGGTTTATAATGATTTCTTCTTTCACTTCTGCATGGGTAATGTCATCTATAAGCGCCCAGCCAATACCTCCTCCGTTGCCGGCGTCGATAAAGTTATCCTGTGGACGGGTGTACAGGGCGTATTTGCCGTTAACAAATTCCGGATGCAATACAACATTGCGTTGCTGACTTTTGGAAATCAGGTTTGGCAGCCGTTCCCAGCTTTTTAAGTCTTTAGTACGCACGATGCCTGCTTTGGCTATGGCGGAAGATAGGTCGCCTGGTGCAGCGTTCGGGTCAAGACTTTCGGAACAGAAAATGCCATATATCCAACCATCTTCATGGGCTGTCAGACGTATGTCGTAGACGTTTGTTTCACTTGGGTCTGTGTCCGGCAAATGTATCGGGTATTCCCAAAAACGGAAGTTGTCTATGCCATTCGGACTTTCGGCAATGGCGAAGAATGATTTTCGGTCGTTTCCTTCTACACGTACTATTATTAGATACTTTCCATTCCATTTGATAGCTCCCGAATTCATGGTGGCATTTACTCCGATTCGTTCCATTAGGTATGGATTTGTTTCCGGATTCAAATCATAACGCCATTCCAAGGGAGTATGAGCAGCTGTCAGGATAGGATATTTATAGCGCTCGAATATTCCATTTTCGGAAAATATCATCTTATTTTTACGTGAGATAAGTGACTCATGTTCTTTTTTTAGAATATGAAGTCTATTATTGTATCTATTCATATCAATTCAACATATTAAGAGATAAAGATTTGCAGTCCATTTCCCTTGCATCTTCTTGACAAGATAAAAAGAAACTGTTCACAATGCAGATAGACATGAAATGCATGCTGTGTTGTACGAACAGTTTCTTTTTATGTTTTATCATTCTAAAAGTATGGGGGTGCTTTTAAACGGATATGTCAAGTTTATAAATTATTGCTTAGTGATAAAGTAAGAACGAACGGTGTAACCGGGTTCCAAGAAGCTAACCCAATACCAGCCATCTTCTACTTTATCTATTTTACAGTCTTCTATTGAATAGGCAACATTTTTATCTACTGCATTTTTAGCAACTTTATAAAGTACAGCATTGGTCTTTACTCCTTCTTCAAGATTACCGGTAAATTGGACTGCAAATCCGGAAGCATAACTTCCTGTACTCTTTATTGTTAATAGCGAAATATTAAGTTCTTCAGAATAAATAGCTTCACCAACTTTTGCTGTAGAAGGATACTGATAAGCATAAGAACCAGCTATTAAGTAACGATAACTTGGATTTTCCCAATAAGGTTCATCAATAGTCTTGATATGAATGTCAATGGATTGTCCTTCTTTGTCCTTGATGGTGATTGCTTTATTGAAATAGTTTCTTTTCAATCCTTCAATAATAACTTCTGTTCCATTTTCTGCTACCGTACATTTGATATAAGATTCGGAGTATTTTGGGAGACTGCAGGTATAATCACCATTTCCATCCAAAATTTTAATCGTAACGGGTTCGCTTGTTATTAGATAAGTAATATCTTCACTATTATCTACTACCAGCCTCTTTATTACTTTCACAGCAATCTCGGCTGTTTTGTTGTGACTGTCTTTCACGGTTAGTATCGCAGTCCCCGGAACGATAGAAGAAGTGATTTCTATTTTTCCATCTTCACTGATTTTTGCTGTTGCTACTGACTCATTGGAAGATGTTATGCTATATCCTCCATTTCCAGTATATATTTCGAGCGTTTTGTGTTCTTCAAAGAACATAGTCGTGGAACTTGTTTTTACTGCTAGCTCCTGTTCTTGAGCTACCACTACTTTCACATTTGCCGAATTCTTAGTCCAGTCGATAACGGTTAACGTTGCAGTGCCATATTTCAAACCTGTTACAATCACTTCATTGCCCGAAATAACTGCTGTCGCTACTGCAGCATTTGAACTAGACACTTTGTATCCGCTATTGCCCCCAGTAATATTAAAACTCCCTTCGGTTGTCTCATCTAAATTAATTGTCAATGTCTCTGCATCCACAGTCAGACTTGTGTAACTAGGTAAGTCTTCATTACAACCGGAAAATAATCCGATTGCACAAAGTGCGATTCCTGTTAAGTGTATTATATTTCTTTTCATGATATTCTCTAATTTATAATTCGTTATTCAACTTCATGGTTTTTCATTTTACCAGTCACAGTTACAACACTATATTTGGGAACGGTAATAGAACGTAAACCGCTTTGAGACGGATTGATCTTTTTGTGTTTCCACTTCACATATTCACTGGAAGTATATGTTCTCATATTTTGGAATTCCACTCCTTCAATCCCAATCAATGTAGAGAATGATTCTTTTTGAGATAAATTGATTAGTACAATAGTGTAGGTGTCATCTTTCACATAAGCAGAAACCAACAAGTCTTCGGGGAGTTTATCTGTTTCTGAAGAAATAGCTTCTACGTCTACACGTACGGCATTTTGCTCAATAAATTTGCTGAACTGTCCAAAAGTATAGTAGCGTGGAACTCTGTAATAGTATGTACTAGGTAATGCCTCTTCTAATTGAATTAGGTTTTCGCCCGTAGTGCTGCAAGGACGTGCACCTGACCACCATACAAAGGCACTCATATTGGCATTTGCCATATAAGCATGAAAAGTTTTAGCCCATTTCATTGCATCCGGCCATGTCTCTTGGCGACCTTTATCATCACTAAGCTCTGTTTGCCACATGTGGACATTGCGCTTTTCTGCCTCTTCAAAAGGAATGACATTTTCATCTCTTGTAGAATATCCATGACCGGCTACAATGAAATTTGGATCTACCAGTTCCGGATATTTTTTTAAACTATTATTGATAAAATCGACCGCCCATTTCCACTGGGCATTTTCTGCATAAACAAGTTTCATATCACTGTGGCCTCTTTTCTCCATCGCTGGACGAAGTTTTTCGAGGACAAATTTAGCCATTTCTTCTTCAGACCATGCACAGGTTGCCCAACCACCTAAACTAGCAAGTTTGTCCGGTTCATTCCATCCTGATAATGCATATATGTCAATGCCGAATTTTTGTTCATATGCATCGACGAAATCCAATAGATATTGGGCATATTCATCGTAATATTCCGACTTGAGGCTTCCACCATTAAGTTTGTTATTGCTTTTCCATTTGATAGGAGGACACCAAACTGAAAAGAAGAAATTGACATCTTTATATTTTCTACTTATAAGGTCAACTAACCACATTTGGCCAAGTTGACATTGTTCTCCGCACTCTTCACCATTGTAGTTTCGCCAGTAGTTATTAATCATAGAAGGATCATCGGGCTGCAACATAAAATTGCGATCCATCTTGAATTCAATGTCTCCTGTAGTTGGATTACCGTAAGACGGGAATATTTCGCCCCGGAAAATATTTAAATCCAAACCGTTTTCACTAAACAGGTCTTCTATCACTGCGTCACGCTGCATCGTATTCCAAATACGATGTGACCACCCGCAGAAGGCACAGCCGAAGCCATCAATTACTTGATGTTTGTTTTCTTCTCCGATTTTCATTCTTACAACAGCGGTAGTTGTAGGTTCCGGTGCAATCCCGTCATCGTCAAAATTTTCTTCAACTGGTTCCGGGATAAAAACATCACTATGGTCTAAACTTCCATCGTCACATGAATATCCTAAGAATAGGAATAATGCTACAAATAATAATGAGTATATCTTCTTCATATATTCTAAGTATAAATTGGTTGTAAAAATATTATCTCCATAGTTCAGTTTGTACCATGGCATCATTGTTGTTCAACTCTCCAGAAGGAATAGGGTAATATTTATGTTTTTCTTGAAAGTATTCTGCTCCCTGTTTTTCATTTTCAGTGAAAATATTTTTAATCTCTTCAGTGGTATACCAGCGTTTTAGGTCGTCAAAACGATGTCCTTCACCAAAAAACTCGAGCAAGCATTGGTGCTCTATTTCTAACATCAAGTCCGATTGGGCAAATGTCTTATCAGCTAATCCTGCTCTTTTGCGAACGAGCTTCAATGCGGTGTTTGCCCCGTTTACATCGTTTGTTTTGGCACAAGCTTCGGCGTACATTAACAGCACTTCTGAGAATCGCATAGCTCGTAAATTGTTTGCTTTCCCTTCCTTATGACCCATAATATCAGCATCAGAAGCATTTACAAAATATGCAGTGTATTTTTTTAGCAAAAACTTACCGTCACCTTGACTGTAAGATGGAGCACCACCACTCATTTTACCGCTATTGCCATCCCAAAGTTGCTCCATAGAACGGCTTCCTCCATACCATTTCTCGTTCTTCACTACATCTCCCATAGCTTCGGGATTGAAAAATAAGCTTGCATACATGCGTTTGTCATACTTCGTATCCGAACCGGCAGGACGTTCTTCTTGCACAAACTGGCCGACGGCAAAGCTGGAAGGCATCAGCTTAGCCCAACCACCGGCGGCAACCGGACCTACAAATGTTGGAAGTGAGTTACCTAGGTTGATACCGCTTTCGTTACCCCATGTCAATTCACCATCACTACTATATTGCAATTCGAAAACAGATTCCTTATTGTTCTCATTCGCTGTAGTAAAATTCTCGGCAAAGTTTTCAATTAAGTCGTAACGTCCTGGATAATAAGGGGCTTTCGTCAATAGTTCCAGTTGAGCTTTTGCTTCTGGATACTTGTGCTGGTATAAATATACTTTTCCAAGCATAGCGATGGCTGCTCCTTTCTCAATACGTCCTTTCTCGTCACCGGAACGAGTGACGGGAATATTGCTATTTATAGCATTTTTTAAATCATCCTCTGCTTGCTTCCAAATTTGTTCTTCTTTAGCCGCGGGTTTATTGCTTTCGTCTTCGTTAGACGGAATTAAACGTAGAGGAACTTCTTTATAATTATGAACTAATAGGAAATATTGGAATCCTCTTAAAAAGAGTGCCTCTCCTTTAATCATGGATCGGTCTTCCTCACTAATTCCTGCCGCTGGAATTTTATCGATGTTTTTTATTACAAGATTGGCACGTTGGATACCAGCATAAAGCGCTCCATACGGATCATATCCGGTAGTAGTTGAGTTTTGAAATGTTGCGATGGTCCACATAGAAGGTTCTTCATTCAGAACCGTAAAAATATCATCACCACGACTATTTAAATTTAACCATCCGTCAAATGCTCCGTAATAACCGTACATTTGATATTTTATGGGGGAATAAGCAGCGGCAAGACCGCTTTCTGCATCCGCTTTATTTCTCCAGAAGTTTTCTTCCGTGAAATGATTAGGATCTTTCAGATCCAGAAATTTATTTTCGTTGCATGAAGTCAGTGCTCCGGATAAGAGAGTTGCCATGCATATATATGATAACCAATTCTTTTTCATGTTATTAATTCAATTAGTGGATTTTATCATTGTATCATAAACTAACCTGAATACCAAATGAGATAGTACGCGGGAGTGGATAGCGTCCTTGGTCTACTCCTCTTGAGAATACGTTGTAACCCACTCCGATATCTACGCTGCCACTTTCACCGAGGTCAGGGGAATAGCCGGAATATTTACTTAATGTGAACAGGTTTTCCATTGATGTATAGATTCTTACATTTTCCAGTTTTACCTTCTTTAACAGGCTCTTAGGAAGGGAATAACCGATATCTAGTGTTTTCAGTCGGAAGTAAGAACCATCTTCCAGCCATCTGTCGGTAAAGGCTAGGCCATTGTCTATCCCATCTGTTTTAGAGAAACGAGGAATGTCTGTGTTCTGATTGTCCGGTCTCCATGAGTTAGCCAACTTCGTGCTGTAGTTGCCATTGAACTTGCCAGATTCGAGGCAATAACGTTGATAATTATATATTTTGTTACCAGTCATACCATCAAAGAAAAGATTGAAGTCAAATCCTTTCCATTCGCCTCCCATGCGTAGACCGAATGAGAAATCCGGGAACGGATTACCTACATCATGTTGGTCATTTTCATCAATCATACCATCACCATTCCAGTCTTTGTAACGAACGTCTCCCGGTTGTGCACCCGGTTGTATTTGTCTGCCATCCTTATTCTTGTAATTGTCAATTTCTTCTTGAGTGCGGAAAATTCCATCACTTTCAACTAGATAGAAGTAAGACATAGGATGCCCTTTTTCAAATCTGTTGATACCATTTTTGGCAGCGGCGTGAGCGGAATAACCTGAAATACCCATATCGTCGCCTCCAGCCGTAATCTTCGTTACTTTATTTTTCTCTGTAGTGACGTTTGCACCTATATAATAGTTGAAATTATCGCCGATATTGCTGCGCCAGTTTACAGATAGTTCAAATCCTTTATTGCGTACTTGTCCAGCGTTTAGGATAGGAAGTCCACTGATACCAGCTGAACCTGAAACAGGAACGGGTAGTAATACGTCATTTGTGTTTTTTACATAAGCATCGGCGGTCAATGTCAATTTACCGTTCAGCATGCTTAAATCAAGTCCCACGTTAAAAGTTTCCGTACTTTCCCAAGTCAGGTTGGTAGGTGAGACTGCGGTAACGTTGGGTAACTGACCGAACCATATATTATTTCCTTGAAGGTAATTCATGCCATCGGATACTATGCTAATAGTGGGATAGTAGTTGTCCATTTGCTGATTGCCTAGTTTACCATAGCTGAAACGGAATTTGAATTGGTCAAATATATTTTCCAGCGGTTTGAAGAATTTTTCACGATTGATATTCCACCCGATGGATGCTGAAGGGAAGCTGCCGAATCGATGTCTTTTTTGGAAGCGTGAAGAACCGTCACGACGGATAGACGCTGAAAACAGGTAGCGGTCGTCATAAGTATACATCACACGTCCGAAGAGCGATACGAGAGTTAATTCTTTCAATGAACTAGAGGCTGTCATTGTCTTAACGTTACCTGTCATAGTGTAGATGAACTCTGGAATATCCGTGTTGCTACCGTTCAATCCATAGCTCTTGTCTTTTTGTGCAGAATAACCAACCAATGCAGAAATATTGTGCTTACCAAATGCCCTGTCATAGTTCAACGTATTCTCCAAAACCCACGATTCGTAATCGGATGATCCCTCACTTAGGTCTGGAGCATCGTTTTTACCAGCAGATCCCAAATCGTAAATGCCTGTATATGTGCGGCTCCTGTTATGATCCTTTCTAAGTCCGAGATTCAACTTATACTTTAAACCTTTAATTATTTCAGCTTGTAAATAAGCGTTGAGGAAAATTTGAGTTTTCTCATTGTTTTTGTTCACCGTTGAGTAATATGCATACGGGTTCGGAAGATTGATATCGGCCGAAGTTCCCCATCCTGTAGAGTTTGTCGGATCAAATACCGGTACGACTGAGGGAAAACGTAAGATTTCTCCCATTGTATCTTGATTGATATTTCCTTCTCCTTTAGATAAGCGAACAATCAGCGACTCACCGATAACCAACCTATTATCCAGAAAAGAATAGTCACTTTTCAAACGAATATTGTAAGATTCGTGGCTAGTGTTACGGAGAATTCCTTCCTTATTTAAATAGCTTGCGGACGCACTATATGAACCTGTCTTGGAACCTCCGCTGATGTTTGCGTTTGCTTTGTATGTCATTGCGGTGCGAAGCATTACCTCTTGCCAATCAGTACCTTCACCTACAAAGGGAACAGCACCGACCTCGTTACCGTAACCATCAGCAGACAGTTTATAATAACGTGCGAAGCGGCTGTATTCTTCACCATTAAATACTTTCAGTTTTTTCGGTGTCTGGCTGAAACCTGTGAAAAAGTTTACCTCAAGCTTTGTAGGCATGTCTTTACGACCGCTTTTAGTAGTTACTAATACAACGCCACCGGCTGCACGAGAACCATAAATAGCGGCGGCAGCCGCATCCTTCAACACTTCAATGGAAGCAATATCTGATGGATCTACCATGCTAAGGTCTCCGAAAGAACCGTCAATGACGTAAAGTGGATCATTGCTAGAGAGAGAACTGATACCACGTACGTTAATGGTCATTCCTTCATTCGGGTCACCGCTAGTACTTGTTACGGATACACCTGCAATTTTACCTTGGAGTGCTGTACCTGCATTTGTGGCAACGGCACCATTCAGTTCTTTTGCGCCTACTGAACTTACAGCTCCAGAAAGGTGACTTTTTTTTGCTGTACCATATCCGATGACAACTACTTGTTCGAGAGCCACATTGTCTTCTTCCATACTGACATTAATCGGAGCGTTAGATGATATTGTATGCTCTATACTTTTCATACCTATTGTAGAGAATACCAGTATGTCGCCTTTATTGGCTTTAACGGTATATTTACCGTCCATATTTGTAACTGTACCAGTGTCTTTTCCTTTAACTTTTACTGTGACTCCTGGTAAGGGCTCGTTAGTCGTAGCTTCTGTTACGACTCCTTTAACTTCAATATTCTGGGCTACCAATGGAATACTGGCTAGGCAGAGAAAGAAGAAAAGTAAGAAATGAATTTTTTTACTCATGATTTATTGCATTAGATTTATAAACTCTTAGACATATAATTCGTTTTGTTAATTGTGAGTGGCAATAGGGAATATTTTCCATCAACATTGCTTACACTGGAAGTCTATTTACTGATGTAACTTAATAGATGTGCTACTCCGATAAGATAAAATAATTTGTTTTTCATTGCATATATAATTTTATATTGTTTGAATCTGGGAGCAAAGGTAGGGTGGTTTAGTACGAGGGACAAATATAATTTTATCAAATACTAATACAATATTAACAAAAAGCATAAATATGAGTAAAAAAGACAATATAATTTCTTTAATGTGATACTGAAATACCATTAATTGGCGAATTTATTGATATGAGTATTAAAGCTTGATTTATATAATACCTTTTGGGATATATAAAAATTTCCGGCAGAAAATAAATGAAATAAAGAATGAATGGCTTTGATTTACTATTTGGTTCCATTGGATCTGCGCTAAACTTCATCTTCAAAATTGGGTATATAATCATTTGCTGTTTGCAGGCAGCAAATGGTTGTGCCTTTTTCTCGTTTTAATAATTCCGGAATTTGGCTGATACCATAGTTGAAAGTTGCATATCTTTTCTCTATTAACGTGCTATTTTTAAGATTTTGTTGAAAAGTGATTATGCTAAAATTGATGAACTATAGAAGATATTGCATAAATAACTGCATGTATATACGAAAATATAAGTTGATATTGTATAAAGCTATACGGAATATGCATCTTTTCCTGTTCGTAAAGCACTTATTACTTTAAAACCAATGAGGTGTTCCTCGGTGTGCATCGGTTTGTTTCTCACCGGAGAAGCTATTGTTTCTCGGTGAGGAAGATGTGAAGGGGGGATTGAGTGCTTGTTTTCCCTCTGGTTTATTATAAATATTGAAAACAAGACAGTGACAGGAATGTGTAATATTCGAATTTATTCCTTTTAAATGGTAGATAAAGAAGGAAAAATGTTGCGATTTGATTGGGGAATCATTTAAATAATAATAAAAGAGATTTTTGTACTTGTAAATGCCGGCGCTTTTCTATTCTTTTCAAACAGTGATGTAATTAATGCCTTTCCAGACTGTTTAGATATTCTTTTTTTAAGAAGAGTCATTTTTTCAGTGAGTAGACTTTTTGTATAATGACTATATTTCAGCAATAATCTTTCAGTATTGAAAGATTATTGCTGAAATATACCTTGAATGAAACCATTCTTTTAATTTTTATAACCTGCGAAAAAATATTTACTACATATCATCCATACTTAAGCAACGACTGTCTATCTCATATTTAGAGAGGATTTTAGTACGGATTGTTTCTACTTTCTCTCTAAATTCTGTTGGCTTAAAGTTTTTGCGTTGTCGTTTCACTTCGGCTACTAATGCATGCTTGTCATCTGCATAAATCCCTACAAAATCAATTTCACAAGGGATCTTTTCCTTTTTTGTCTGCCACCAGGAACCGATATTCCGGAATTCTTTACTTTCAGCCATCTTTTGACGGAAATACATTTCAAGCGTTAACCCTGAATAGGTTGGGTAATCATCTTTTATTATTTTTCCTAACAGTTCAAGGTTTCCTGTTTCAATGAGATCGTTATATTTTGTGAAATAACGAAACCAAAAGCGTAAAAACAAATCAGATATCTCAAAGCGGACAGTTTGCGTTCCGTCTTTTGCAAAAATAGGTCGTTTCTTTGTTATCAATTCATAATCCTCTTCCAACCGCTTTAAATGTCCGGTAACCGTTGTTTCCCCGGTCGTGTCGTTGAGTTTTGGAATCGTATTGTCGCCATTTGCTATTGCTGATAAAATAGCAAAGTAATTTCCGTATTTTTTCCCAAACTCCTGAATCAATAGCGTCTTTCCTTCGTTTTGGAACATGGAATCTGGGAGCATCATAAAATCAATCATTTCATCAACACTCATACAGCCATTATCGATGAAATTCTCTATATATTTCGGAACTCCACCTGTAAACGTGTACAAAGCTAGTAAGTCTTCATTTGTGTAGTTAGGTTTATGATCCGATAATATTTCTTTCAGAATAGTGGTTTCAAACGGTCGTAATTTCATTACGCTATCACAACGCCCGTAAAGGGGCTCTTTATAATCCATGAAAATACGATGCATAAGGGTGTAGACAGAACCACTGGCAATTAAATTCACGTGGGTAGTATCCTTATATCTATCCCAAATATCTTGCATTTGACTGTATACTGTTTCATTGATGTAAAAGAACTCTTGAAATTCGTCTATAATTAAGTTATAGGACATATTTCGTCCTATACCCATTAGTGTTTCAAAGAGATTTGAAAATGATGAGATATCCGGTGAAATAAAGCTATTAAGCTCTCTGCTCGCAACTTGTGCAAACTGGTTGCAAAGCATTGTTTCATTTCCCCGACTTACAAAGAGATAGACCGTAGGTGTATTTTCGCAAGACTTTAAAATCAAACTTGTTTTACCGATGCGCCTACGACCTGTAAGGACAGTCATTTGAGAATGATTATTAAAAGCTACTTCTCTAGTTTTATTTAATCTCTGCAATTCTTTCTCTCGATTATAAAATTTCATAGCTCTTTCTTTTTAAATTCCACCACGGTAATAATAACGGCCGTTATTTTTTGGCTATGTGCAAATATAGACATTCCGATTTATATTTCATAATGTAATAGCCTAAAAAAGAATCCTAAAATGAAAGTAGCAAATTAACGTGAGTCCGATATAGAAATTGATTCCATTGGACCTGCCTAAACTTCATCAGCAAAAAAAGACGTTGGAGGATTTATTTTTCTTGCTGTTGATGGGACAGAAATTGGGCATCATAATCGGATTCCACTATGGATGTTTGGACTTCTTTACTAGTGAATATTGGATATTTTATATAATGACTATATTTCAGCAATAATCTTTCAGTATATTGAAAGATTATTGCTGTATTTGTTTCAGTAAATAAGATGAGTATGGAGAAAAGAGTGATTATTTGAAAACAATCTTCATCGGTCTGCCTATCCAGACTTGTGGTTGTTCGAGATTGAAAATAGATGCTATGGTAGAAGCTACATCATATTGCATCATGCTTATGTCATCAAAACGAAGTCCTTTTTTAATATTCTTGCCGGAAATGATGAAAGCTGTTTCCATTTCTCGCATTGTCTTGCCGCCGTGTCCTTTGTCAATGCCGCCGTGGTCGGAAGTTAATATAAAAATAGTATCATCAAGGATTCCTGCGTCTTTTACAGCCTGGACAATTTGACCGACATATATATCCAACTCTTTGAGTTTTTCATAATAGGCGGGAGTATCATGTCCTTCAGTATGTCCGGTATGGTCGGGGCCGTCGTAGCAGATGGCAACAAGGGCCGGATGTTTCTCTTTTATATAGGCTGATGCCATATTGCCTAATTCTTTGGGAGTTTTGTTGCAATCGGCAACATGATAATGATAGTTCAGAGAAAGGGTGTCCACTAAATATTTGATACCTTCCCATTCGTAGAGGCAACCGATTTCTGCTTCCGGGCGGGCGTCGCGCAGCAATTGGAATACAGTCGGGAAGATTCCGTTCTTGTTCAATACACGCGACGGAAGTTCAGGTGTTTTGGATCCCCACTCGGTATATCCGTGAAGTTCCGGTCCGGCTCCCATAAACATGGATGCCCAGTTGATGGCGCTGGAAGAAGGAAGTGCCGAACGTTTCTTTAATGTATAAGAACCGTCTTCCATTAATTTTTTGACATTAGGCATATCTGCTTTGGGTAGGCTATATGCGCCCCAGCCATCTAAACCGATGAAAACAACGTGTTTGGCCTTGTCTTTTCCTTTGGCATTACAAGAATATGTGAAGCTGAAGAGTAATGCGAATGTAGCGAGTAATGTTAAAAGGTTTTGTCTATTCATGATACTTTTATTTAAATGGTTAATGTTTTATTCGTTGTTTAATAAGACGTCATCATTGATGATAAGCAAAGGTAGGCTATTGTGAAAAGGAGACAAATATAATATTAGCATATACCAATACTTTTATACAAATTGCTTTTTATTTGTTTTTTCAGTGTGAATGGATAATAGTTTCCAGTATAACTGGAAACTATTATATGATGCTGATTATCACTTATTTCTCGTGATAAGAATGATCTCTTGGAAAATCATCTCCATCCCATGCTTTTTTCGAAGTCCAAGGCTGTGCGGCATCTGTCCAGAACGGATCATCTGCGGGAAGACCTAACGGCAGGAAGGCAAGTGACGCCATATATAAGCTGCCGTTATTGGTGTAATAATCGGAGATGCCGGGTTGTGAACCGTTGAAGCCCAGTGTTAGAAAACCTTTTTCATTGAAGTTGCGGTCGTTGCCAAACATACGCTCGATAACAGCAGTCATGCCGGCACGTATTTGTCCGTTTGTTAATTCTTTGGGAAGCCATTTTCGCCAGGCGAGTAAGGCTAAAGTTTGCAGGGAACCGGTGCGGTAAGTGATGGAACGTCCGACAACGGGTAGTGTGCCTTCCGGAGAAATAAGCCGTTCGAGAATCATGCCGAATCGTTGTGCCCGTGTGATTGCTTTCTGATAATCGCAGCCGGGCATATTCCATATATTTTTGTGTTTGCCGGCTTCGGTGATTATTTCCAGTGATTCTATATACATAGGATGTATCACGAAACTATTGTAATAATCGAATGCGAAGTTGGGACCATCCGAATACCAGCCGTCACCTACGTACCATTCTTCTATCTTCCGTAAGGAAGAACTGATACGGTAGGTGTCGCTGGGTGCGCCTGCTTTTCGAAGAAACGATTCGACAGTTGCACTGAACAATAACCAGTTGCTATATGACGGATCAACTCGTCTGAGTTGAGTGAATTCATTGATGTAACGTTGTTTAGTGAGGCTATCCAACGGTGTCCATAAAGCATCATAGCCTCGTAGAAAACTTTCGGCGATATAGGCTGCGTCTACCAGTGTCTGACCCTCTTGGCGCCATAACAGATAGTCCGGGCTTTTCGGGTCTACGGCATTGACGTAGCTTTTCAGTGCCCATTCGCGGAGCTGTTTACGGTGGGTTCCCTCTGTGGTGTTATCATCCGGCAGTGACAACCAGGGAGCCAGTCCCGCCATCAGTCGTCCGAAACATTCCATATAAGTGACATCTTTGTTGCGGCCGTCCCATGTCGGGCTTAATTCGACAAGCATATTTTGTTTTAGTGCTCCTTCGCTCATATTACTTAATACGGGAGCAGCCATCCGGTACATCACTTCGCACCATATTTCTCTGTCACACTTTTCTGTTTTCTTTTTTGCGGTGGCCTTTTCTGCCGGAATCAACAGAATGGTAACTATTAGTAAGAAGAACCAATTTAATCTATTCATGTATTATTTACTGTTTAAGGATTATTTTAATGGTCAGTTGGCTGTTACTGGCTGCTGTGACAAAGGTAGGGTTATTCAACTTGCGAGACAAATACAATCTTAGCATTAACTAATACTTTTGCTTTTTTTATCCCAAACTGATACTTTTCTGTGCGAAATGGGTTGTGATCTGTGTTCGTGTTTTGATTTGTTATATATTTGCCTGCAAACAAAATATTACTATGAAGAAGTATTGGATGTATAGCAGTGTGATAGCTGCTTTATTGGCCCTGCTGGTAAGTGGCTGTGGTGATTCTCAACGGACTCTTGAGTTTCGCGGAATTTGTGTGGATGATCTGCATGGTGAAAATGGACTCTATAATCCCGGAAGAGGATTCCGGTTGGAGACGGCGGTAGATGTGTTGCACGAGAAAGATCGTCCGACAACGGAATTGTTGGAACTGTCGGAAAAGTATGTAGCAGACAGTGTGTCACTCGTTCAAAGCTATTTCTATCTTACCTATTTAATAGGTGAAAAACTATCGGAAGAAAACTTCCAAACTATGCAAACCTATTTTGATGAACTACAGAAGTTGGGTAAGAAAGCGGTGTTGCGTTTTGCTTATGAGCGGGACTTTATGGGGAGAGCCGCCGTCGGTCCTACCGGAGAGCAGATTTTGGAACATTTGGACCAGTTGAAACCTTTCCTGGAGAAAAATAAAGACCTGATTTTGGTAGTGCAAGCCGGTATGATCGGTGCATGGGGAGAATGGCATAGTTCTATTCAGGGTTTGGAGAACTCGGAAGAAACAAAAGCAGCCGTGTTGGAAAAATTGCTTTCGGTGGTTCCCGTAGAGAGAAATGTACAAGTGAGACTACCGGAATTTAAGAACCTGTTGAAAGATAAACCGGAACTGTATAAAAGACTCTCGTTCCACGATGATTTTATTGTCATACGGCCTGACAGGTGGGATGCTGATATGCACGAAGGAACTGTCAAATTCGACCAGATTGTGAAAGAATCGCCTTATTTGGTGGTAGACGGTGAACTTCCCTGGGGATTTTGGAGTGTAGGTGCCGATCCGGACAGTCCTTCAGCAGGATGGATTATCGATGGTATGCAAACGGCGAGACGCCTGTTTCTCCAGCATTATACTTCATTGAGTATTATACATAATTATAAAGAGCAGCATCCTAATAACAGGTTTGATGAGAACAATCCTCCCGAATACTCCATGATTGTGTGGAAGAAAACAATGATAACGGAAGATTCACTTCGTCAGCATCATATGCCTGTATCCGACAGCTATTTTCAGAAGCAGGACGGAACGAAGGTACAACGTAATATGTTCGATTATATACGCGACCATCTTGGCTATCGGATTGAATTGCAGTCGCTTCAACTACCGGAAAAGTTACAGTCTGGTAAGGAAAACCGACTGAAATTAGGCTTGGTAAACAGAGGTTTTGCCACTGTCTTTGGGGAGCATCCTGTCTACTTTGTGTTGATTGACGACAAAGGGAAAGTCACCGAGTTCCTGACGGAAGCCAACCCGTTGGATTGGCAACCGTTCCAACCGGGAGACGCGGCATATACGCCATTGGTACATTCTGTAAATCAGTCTATTCAATTACAAGGCCCAATGCCCGCCGGAGAATACAGACTGGGTCTGTGGATACCCGACGGTTCGGAACGGTTGAAATATAATCCTCGTTACGCCCTGCGCTGTGCGAATGGTAATACCACCTGGTGGGTGTCTGAAGACGGAAAATATGGCGTTAATGTATTGACAACAGTTGAGGTGAAATAACGATTAATTTTAATTTACCTGTATGAATAAAAAGGCTTCTGATAGTAGTGTCAGAAGCCTTTTGCTATTCTCAAGTGTTATAAATCAATACCATCGTGTACGCCACATAACAAAGTATCATAATCCCTCCTTCGATTCTTGTGATAGTCCTTTTGGCAAAGAACAGCCCGAATAACCAGAGCAGGATACCGGAACCTACTAGCGTAAGCAGGTCGAAGTTGGTAATTCCGCTAAGATGGAGAGGGGTGATGCTGGCGCTACATCCCAGTACAAAGAATATATTGAAGAGGTTACTACCGATCACATTTCCAATGGCAATTTCCGGATTCTTCTTTAATGCGGCAACGATAGACGTAGCCAGTTCAGGAAGAGAAGTACCTCCTGCAACCAGTGTCAGTCCGATAATCGATTCGCTGACACCCAGGTTGCGGGCGATGCCCGTGGCGCCGTCAACAAACAACTGACCTCCAAAAATAAGGGCAGCCAAGCCTCCGATGATATAAAGAATGGATTTCCACCAGGGGAGTGATTTGATTTCTGTCTCCTCTTCTATGGTCGGAGCTTCTATCTGTCCCGCCTGTTCCGTTGTGCCCGGCTTGGAGGCGATGGCAAAGGTATAACCCATGAAGATGACAAAGAAACAAAGTAATAATAAGCCGTCTACTCTGTTCAGGATATTCTCCGGAGCTTTATCTAGAAATACATCATTGGCACAAATCAGCAAGACAATAGAAGAAAGTATGCAGAGCGGTATCTCTTTTCTAAGTGTATTGCGGGTGATGACAATCGGGGCGAATAAGGCCGTGCAGCCCACAATCATCAACGTATTGAAAATGTTGCTTCCCACTACGTTGCCTATGGCAATATCCGCGCTTCCTTTGAGAGCGGAAGATACACTGACTGTCAGTTCCGGGGCAGAAGTGCCGAATGCAACAATGGTAAGTCCGATCACGATGGGAGGGATGTGAAAGCGCTTGGCTACCGAGGCGGCACCGTCTGTTAATCCGTTAGCTCCTAGAAGAATGAGGATTAATCCCCCGATAAGTAATAATATATTCATATTTTTTTCTCTTTTAGTGGCAAAGATAATCAATTTGGAAATGGTAATGTCAAAAACAATCCGTATGTTTGCTCTGTTTTTAATGAAATGTTAGATTAACCTTAATTATAATCAAGGAATATAAGGTATGGAAATAAATAAAATAAAACGGTCGTTACTGGTGTTGTTCTTTTCTTTCCTGGCAATCGGGGCGCAAGCACAGTTGGAACAGGCGGTTAAGAAGATATTTGCCGGAGATACAATAGCGGGCAGACATGTTCCTTTGAAGCGGGATTCGGATTCTATCCATCTGGTGAATATGCGGAAATCATTGGAGGAAGCCCGGCTCAACGAGGCGAATATGCGGATGGAAATGGAGCAGATGAAGCTCCAGATGGCTACCGCCGACTCCGTAAAATATGCACAGCAGCGTCAGCGTATCGACTCCCTGCGGCAGTTCACTAAGGGCATGCCGGTAGTGGCGGACGGTGATACCTTATTTTACCTTTTCACCAAACGTGGTGGATATACTCCCCAGCAACGTGCACAGATGACCGGTGCAGCGATCGAAGAAATAGGAAGACGTTTTAATTTGAAACCTGATTCTGTTGCTATTGACCATTCGGACATTGTTTCCGATTTGATGTACGGCAGCAAAGTACTGCTTTCTCTTACCGATCAGGACGCTTTGTGGGAAGGAGTCTCCCGTGATTCGCTGGCTAAGGAAAGACAACAGAACGTTGTCGCCAAACTGCATGAGATGAAAGCGGAGCACGGACTTTGGCGAATGGCAAAGCGTGTGCTCTATTTTGTGTTGGTAATTGTAGGACAGTATTTTCTGTTCCGCTTGACCAACTGGTTGTTCCGTAAACTGAAAGCGCGTATTTTGCGTCTGAAAGACACGAAGATAAAACCGGTATCTATCCAGGGATATGAATTGCTGGATGCGCAGAAACAGGCAAACCTGTTAGTATTCCTGTCCAGTATCGGGCGGTATATACTGATGGGATTGCAACTACTGTTTACCGTACCATTGATTTTTATCATCTTCCCGCAGACAGAAGGGTTGGCATATCAACTGTTAGGATATATATGGAATCCGATTCGCGCTATCTTTGTGGGTATCATTGACTATATTCCTAAGTTGTTTACCATTATCGTTATTTGGTATGCTGTGAGGTATCTGGTGCGTCTCGTTTTGTATCTGGCACGTGAAGTGGAAGCAGGACGACTCAAAATCAACGGCTTCTACCCGGACTGGGCGATGTCGACTTTCCATATCGCCCGTTTCCTGCTTTATGCATTTATGATTGCGATGATTTATCCTTATCTCCCGGGCTCCGATTCCGGTGTGTTCCAAGGTATTTCGGTATTTGTCGGATTGATCGTTTCGCTCGGATCAAGTACGGTTATCGGTAATATTATTGCCGGACTGGTGATTACTTATATGCGTCCGTTCAAGATGGGCGACCGGATCAAATTGAATGATACCACAGGTGATATCATCGAAAAAACTCCTCTTGTCACCCGTATCCGGACTCCTAAAAATGAGGTTGTGACTGTTCCCAATTCATTTATCATGTCATCTCATACGGTAAACTACAGTACTTCAGCCCGTGAATATGGATTGATTATTCACTCGGAAGTATCTATCGGCTATGATGTTCCCTGGCGGCAGGTTAATCAGATATTGATTGATGCTGCGTTGAACACTCCCGGTGTGGTGGACGATCCGCGTCCGTTTGTGTTGGAAACTTCGTTGAGCGACTGGTATCCGGTCTATCAAATTAATGCTTATATCAAACAGGCAGATAAGATGGCACAGATTTATTCGGATTTGCATCAGAATATTCAGGATAAATTTAATGAGGCCGGCATTGAAATCATGTCACCGCACTATATGGCAGTTCGGGATGGAAATGAATCGACCACTCCCAAGGAGTACCAGAAAAGCAATAATCCTTCTAATAAAGCCGGAGAAGAAAGTAAACCTGAATAGTTTTTTCAATTCATCCATCGTACCCATTCATTCGGCAATTAGTATTAGTTTTTGTTCATAACATCCGTTACACCCAGCCCCGTCTACTATATAGAAGTTGTTTTTTTGTCGAACATTTTTACACTATAGTGTTTGGGCTGCATTTATAGGGGATACTTGCTACTGTCGTTTTCTGTATAATGAATATCAAAACGTCCGTTAGTCAGCCGTTTGCCGTTACCGAATGTGACACTGATAATTTTCATTTCTGTGTCGAAACGGCTTATGAAAGCTGTTCCGTCTTCCAGCTCTTCTCTTCCGAACTCTATATCGGTAATCGTTGATTCTTTGCCTTCTTGGGGCGATAAAATAGTGAAAGAAAGATTGATACCGGGTTTTACGGAAACATTAACGGAGAGTTTGTCTTCTTTTGTGTAATAGTAGAATGAATCATACGTCCATACATACGAGTGTCCCCAATTCAGGTATCGTCCTCCTACATAAACCCAGCCGTCCATCAGGCAACCGAATGTGTTGGCTCCTGTAGTGGTGGCAGAAGGCAAAACGGTGATGTCGATCGATTCATTTTCCGTTTCTTTACAGCTCCAAAAGCTGATGATGGAAAAGAGAATGAGTATATATTTCTTCATAGTGCTTTTTAGTGGATGTTAGAAATAATAGGATAATCCCGTAGTGATGTTTAGTCGCGTGAGGTTGACATCATCATTTGAATTGAGTTTTACAGTAACCTTTTCTTCGTGATAGTAAGTCCTCATTCTAAGTAGTTCGCTATACATATATTGCACTCCTAAACTGACTCCCAGGTTGGAATTTAGCTTATAGGTAAGATTTGCATTAGTGAGGAGACCGATAGTGAAGGCTCTCACTTTTCGTGTGTTGCCGAATACCTCGCTGTTGTTCCGTAGAATGACTCCGCCAGGACCGGTTGTCACCCGGATTTGCCAATGTTTGGTATTGGCATTACACATTCCGATTTGCGTACCGATGAAATGAATCCATAAATGGTCTTTTCCTTCAAGATGGCTTCCTTTGGAAGAAAATCCGGTGTAGATTCCTCCGAAGATAAAGCGTTTGAGAGGACGGAAGTGGTATTGTCCATCCCAGCTTACGCCTTGTGCAAGTGTACGTTGGTAGCTGTGGGTACTTAGCGTTAGCGTGGGAGGGTTATGAAACATCACACCATAGCCGGCATGAAACGAGAACTCATGTCGCTCAAAATCTCTCTGTGAGAAAAGCCGAGTATGACAGGACAGCGTGAATACGATTAATAATAGAATCGCTTTTACGGGTGTTTGATTCATCGGGATTAGTTTAGATTGTGTTTCTTTTCGCAAAAATAGCAAATAGTTCAGACTTTCTCGCAGCGGATGATGACTTTTTGCCCATTATTTAATGTGCTGGCAAATAAGTAAGTATCTCCTCCTTCTGTCAGATGGAGCCGTTTGCGAAGTTCGGCCACTGTGGCGGGAAAGTTGCGGACAGTCACATTTGCTTTTTTCAGATCTGCCAGATTCTCCTTTACTTCTTTTTTATTGAAACTGCACTGGTTGACAATGCGGAAGATTCTTCCGGGGAAGTTTTCAATGAAAGAATCGGAGGTATAAAGATGACTGTTGGGATGCAGTTTCCGGACGGGGTAGGCTGCGGCAATGCTGCGGAAGGCACCGGCTTTCAGAAGAGATGCATTCGGCTCGTAAAGGTAATTTCCTAAAGAATCGGTATAAGTACATTGGCTACGCTGCTCCTGTTCGCGGGTGAATACGAGGTGTTGTTCTTCTTGAGTCCCTTTCGTGAGGAGGTTTACACAATGAATGGCGATTTCCGCCGGTGATGTTTGTCCGAGTAGAATGAGTAGTTCCTTACATTCGTTATTGACGGATAGGATATGAACTTCCTGCGTATGTTTCAGCTCTTTCAGTGCCAATGAAAGATCGAGCATGGGAGAAAGTTTTATCATTACCCGGTTGGCTTTGCTAAGCAGAAGAGCTTCGAGTTCGGCTACGTTCGGTTCGCAGTCGGAGATGGCGACCGTTTTTCCGCCGTGTTCATTGCGGCGGGCAGGGTCGAGGAAGATACAATCTACGGGGGACATTGTTTGCAGATAGGCTACTCCATCCTCATTTCTTACGTTTATATGGTTTAGATTCAGGATGGGAAAGTTGTGTGCCGCTATTTCACAAAGCTCTTCTTGGCGTTCTACATAAGTGGCGGACTTGAATCCGGTGGCAAGAAAAGAACAGTCTATGCCGAAGCCTCCGGTGAGGTCGGTCAGCGAATCTCCCTGAAAAAGACGGGCTTTGTAGCGGGCAGTGATTTCAGAAGAGCATTGCTCTAGCGACAGATGTTTCGGATACCATATCTCTTCTATTTCTCGCCATGAAGGAATCTTTTCGGCGGCAACCTGTCTTCCTGCAATTTGGGTGATGGCAGTCGGCATATTTATATCCGGATACTTTTTAGCTTGTAAAGCCAGTGCACGTACATCGTCCGATGAATGTTCGCGGATAAAAAGTTGAGTTTCGGGGGAGATTTGTATCATGGCGTTATTGTGTTATAGGATATTACAATGAATTGTTGAGCACCGGTTATGATCTTGCCGAGCACCGATTTATGGTATTAACTTATATTTCTGTCTGGCTACATCCCGGCTGCAAAAATTGAAATGCCACCACTCGCTGGGTAATGCACGGAACCCGGCTTCTTTCATTACTTTTCGCAGCAGTATCCGGTTCTGACGTTCTGTTTCACTCATTTTTCCGTTATGTACCAGTTCGTTTTCGTTTGTGATGTGGGCTTCCACACCTAAATGGTCTACTTGGGTTCCCATAGGTAAAGGCTGCCCTAAAGAGTCTTGAATACTGATGTCTACTGCCAGTCCGTAGTTGTGTAGTCCGCCTCCACGGTTTGGGTTAGAGACATATTTGTATTTGGACGTTCCTTTCACTACGTTCCACATCTTCTTTTGTACCGACATGGGGCGGGCTGCATCGTAAATGATAAGACTATAAGACGGGTGTAGCTCTTTCAAGGCTTTTTGTGCTTTTATAAGAGCGTATGCCGCATCCGGATGCAGATAGGCTTCCGTTAAGTTGTCGTAAAGCACTTCGCCAGTGAAATTATCAGCTTGCGTATACATCAACTTAACAACGAGGCTGCTATCCAGATCGGTTACGTTGACGAGTCCCAGTGAATCCATGTAGAGAGCCATTGCGCTTCGCTCTATCGGTGGCGGTGAGATGGTGGAACTTTCTTCGCCGGATTGCATATCGTCCGTCGTATATTCATATTCCGTCAGGGCGGGGTTCTCCTTTTCCTTTTGGCTGGAAAAGAAGGAGCATCCTGTCAGCAGCAAACAGAAGATAGCGAAACTATATTTTAGAATAATCATTCAACCTTTTGTATTTAGTGTGCCAAAGATACTTCTTTTTGGCGTTTGCTCCAATAAGCTACCTTTAAATCCTGATTGTTTAAGTGGTCAGGTCGTGCCACTATATTGGCACAGTTATGCCTCTACGTTGGCACAACTTTGCCACTTCGATGGCACAGCCGTGCCAATACGGTGGCACAAAGTAAGAGGTTAAGTAGTTGCAACAATCTTCTTAATGTTGGATATTAGCCACTGCTTTCTTCAGATTAGCGACCCCTTTCCAAATATCCAACAGGTGCAAAACCTGTTCGTCTTTGGCTTTGCTGTGGTTGATTGATAACAGTTCCGCATAGATCTCCAACAACTTCTTTAAATCTTTGATCGGCTTCTCCGGAAGTCCGGCCAGCATTGCCACGATTAGATTCTCCAATTCCCGGTTGTGCAGAGGACTGACATTCATCATTTGTTGTTGTATCAGGTCGGTGAGTCTTTTCAGCGGTCCCCAGCCGGTATGTTGGTGTGAACCTAAGATTTTACCTATGCGCTTACTGTCTATGCATCCTTTGCCGACACGGTCTATCCAGATTTCGGCGGCATAAGAACGGGAAGTCTTATCTGCTACTAACATACAACTGGCTTCCAGTATGTAAGACGCCTCATGCCAGGTGTGTCTTAACTGATGAAGTGCTTCGATGGTGGCTTTGGTGATGCCTATTTCCCTAACCTCATTTAACATCGGATCGTAAATGGCACTGCGGATACACCATACTAATAATGGTTCCGGCATATTGGGAGTTAACCATGCTAAACGTGGCAAGTCATTTTGTATATCGTCGAAGCGCTCTATCAGCGGATACATTTCGACCACTAACGGATGCGAATCGTATGAATGGTAACTGATTTTCTCATTGTATTCGTTTTTATTGGCTACATGAGAGTTCTTGCTTTCCGGAATATCGAAAGTAAGAGTTGCAGAGTTCCATTCTACTACTTTTTTGTTGTAATCGGTATATGAGTGAGTTTGCAGATAGGTTCTCCATACAAAGTTTCCGGTCAGGAATTCGCGTGAACCTTTACTGTAAGAGAAATCTTTGAATTCGGAGTAGATTGTCTCCGGTGACTTGATGAGCCCTGCTGTCATCCACCAGGAAGGATGGGTGAAGGGTGCTTGAGGGAGTGCGTTTTCTGCTCCCAACAAGAAAGAAAGTAAACGTTGGTATTCCCCCTTTAAGTCTTGAAGGAGGATAGGGAGCTCTTGTGATGAATCATCCAGTGCCATTCGCGAGAGTGCCGTTTGCATATCCATATCGTCTGGCTCGGCGTTTGCCTGCTGATATTGTTTTAATCTTTCTATCAGGGTTGCCGGGGCAATAAACATAGGCATATGGGTGGGAGTGGACAATAGGGGTAAAGGTTTCTCCTTACTCTCCAAAAGATCTAGTGTCCGGCATAATAGCTGCTTGTGAACAGGGAATTTCTCTTTTTGGTTCGTTTTCTGACGGATGGTGAGTTTCTGCAGATTACGATAGTTCCATTTACCTTTCTGCAGTTCGTCTTTCTGTACCATTTTCTGATGCAAGTCACTTAGCTCTTTTGCTTCTTTAGGGAAGCGTTTAACCAGTAGCTTTGCATAGTCAAGGAGGAAAGTTGCCATTAGTTGGTCTAATAGGCCGTTTCGTGAACTTCCTCCGCTTATCAGTAGTTTGTAAGCGCGTTGAAGGATGGGTGTCCATTGTGAGATTTGTTTTGTGTCCTGTTGATGGTCCCATTGCACTAAGGCACCGAGGAGCAGGTCGAAATGATAGATCTCGTTCCCATCCAGCACTTGGCTGGCAAGAAATAGCAGGTCTTCGGGGGAAGCAATTTCCTGTATTCGGTTGTCCTCACGGATGATGGGGAGTATCGGTTCATACATGAAAGAGGCGGAATCGTTGTCGGGCTGTCCGAAGTGTGCGGGAGTCGCCTTATTATGGGCAGAAGTATCGTCAGACTCGTTATTCTCCAGATAAGCCTTCAGTTCTTTTTTAGTGTTTGCCAACATCGTTTCTGTATATACGGAGAGTGCTTCTCTTAATGTGGCAGATTCCGTCTCTCCATACGCCAGGATCAGTTTGACTATTTTGCTTTGAGTAGATTCTTCCCGGCTCATCAACCCTTGTGCGGCAACACAACAGATGGCGTCACGAAATTCTTTTCTTTCTTTTGCCAGTTTATTGAGTACGGCCAATGTGTTTTGGTGGACTGCCTTCACATCTGAAGCGAAAAGAACGGAAGTCTGACTTAGAAACTCTTCAATCCGGAATTGCGGATGATTGCATAAGCCCTTCAGCAGTCCGAGCATGATATTGACCGGGCGGCTGTGAGGGGCGGACAGGACGGCTAATATTTCCGGTTGTAACGCGAGTTGTTCTTCTATGCTGGGGGTAAGTGCGGTAAACATGCCTGCAAACCAGCCGCATAAATTCTTGTTCATATTTCGGTTGACAGCGAGCAGAGATTCTCTTAATACACGCATACGGTCTAGTTTCCCGTTTTCGATAAGATATTTGTAAGGATAGTAGGGGTGTCTGCCATTCCGGTTATCCATCCAGTTCTGTCCGCAGTCGTACTCAAAGAGATACCAAATATGTTCTTTAAGTGTGATTTCGCGTTTTTGCAGTATAGCAGTGGTGTTGATGTAGCTTACCAGATAACCCGCAATGGTTTGTGGAGAAGGTGTCACGGTGAGTATTCCCTGCTCTATCCAATCCATCAGGACTTCGTAATCCATTCCGTAGAAACCGCCGAATTCTTTGCCTTCACCTTCTTTGAAGAAGCTGTCGAGCCAGGAGGGGACGTACCACGGGATCAATTCATTCAGTTGCTCGGTGTTGATTCCCCATTGGTGTTTACGGAATTCTTTCAGCGAATAGATAACGAGAGCGGTAAGATTGATGATACGATGCTGTGCGGAAGTCCCCCGTGTACCGTATGTGTTCTCGTTAAGTTGCACGAATTTACTGTAGTATTCTTCCAGTTTGTTCAGGCGGGGTACCAGGCTCTTTCGTTCTTCCTGTGTGAGTTCTTGCAGAAAGGGGATGATGGCATCACCCTGTTGCTTTTCTACTATTTCGTTGAGGCGTTCTTCTATGGTCATAATCATGAATTAATTATAGTTTGTTGAGTGAAGTGGTCACTTTCTTCAGATTGCTGTTCGTTGCCCATTCTTGCAGGTGTTGCAAGAGTTGTTCGTTTGTAACTTTGCTGCGGTTGATGGTCAATAGTTCCAGATAGAGTTCGAGCAGTTGTTTGAGTCCGGTGACGGGTTTGTCGGGCAATCCGCTGATAAATACAGTGAGCAATTCTTCCAGTTGGCGGTTGTGGAAAGCGCTTCGTTTGTACATGCTTTCGTACACTTGTGTGGTGAAGCGTTTTAACGGAGCAAGTTCCATGTTGATAAGCCGGGCCAAGATTTCTCCTACCCGGTGGTTGTTTATTCTTCCTGTGGAGAGTCCTTCTACCCATAACTCCGCTGCATAGGAACGGACTGTTTTGTCTACAAAAAGCAGCGAGCCGCTTAATAGGAGTAGACTCATTTCTTTGAGCTGGCAATGGAAAGACAACAACATGCGCAAGGCACAGGCAAGGGTACGTTTGCTGTCTTCCTGTGGACTGCCGAAAGCCATGTAATGGGAGATAATCTGGGCTATCAACGGTTCCGGACGGTTAGGGTAACAACACAATAGAGGTTCCATGTAGCGGGAGTCATCCATGTTGTATTTACTGTTAATAATCAGATGTTCCTGCCATAGCTGATGGCTGTTGCGTTCGATATATTTGTGCCATTTATGAAAATCAAGTTGGAGCAGGCGTCTGTCCGTTTCGTATGAGTTTTCTTTGGGTTTCACTTCTTTCCACTCGTAGTCTCCTGTCAGATGGTTGTGTGGCAATGTGTTACAGGCGAAAGACTTGAATGCTTCAAATTCCGTCTCCGGTGCTTTTACCAGTCCGGCGGCTACCCAAGCGGTCGGATGGTTGTAAGGTGGTTCGGGTTGCGTGTTCTCGTCCAATAGGAACAGGCAGAGATGCAGGTACTCATCTTGTAACAGTTGCCGGGCGGTGACGATGGCTTCTTCCTTGTCTTCCAGAGCACAACGGGCAATAGCCAGTTGGAAATCCCACGAACAAGGTTTCTTTCCTGCTTCCTGATATACGGCAAGCCGGCGTATCAGTTCGGTGGCTTGTAGGTATGCCGGGGTATGGGTGGGTGTAGAAAGCAGAGGCAATGTATTTCCTCCTTTTATTTGGCGGATCACACCCAGCCATAACTGTTTGATAGGGGTGAAACAGGTTGCGTTGCTGTAACCGGGTTTCCAGTTGGTAAGTCGTTTGAAGGAACGTTCGTCGTAAGCTCCCCTGTTTTTATCTATTCCTTTCAGTTTCTCTTCCAGCCGGGTGAACATGTTTCTCAAAACTCCTGTGTTGGAGTTGTCTGTCTGTGCCCATAAGCGTTGGTATTCCAACAGGAAAGTGGCAAGGAGATCTTCGTATGGTTCCCAACTATTGGCAACAATATTGGCTGCCCGTTGGAAAATAGGTTCCATCCGGTTGAGGTCTTCTTTATCCAGTTGGGGGTGGAAAGCAATGATAGCGGCAATCGTTGTTTCTATCTCCCAGTTCTCCTCCATGTCGAACAAACGGCTAAGCTGAAACAGGAAATCTTCTTTGTTGGCAGGGAATGGAATACGGTTGTCTTCCCGGCAAATGCGGATGGCTTCCAGAGGTGGCTCTCCGGAGAGGAGGGAATTATCGGTACTATTTTCATCTGTACTATTTCTTTCTGTATTCTCTCCTTCTGTATGAAGAATGTCTTCTGCTACATTTGTATCTGTTGCATTTGCTTCTTCTGCAAGGTGTGGTTCTGTAGACTGTGAATCTATAGACTGTGGCTTGAAAGATGCGAGTATTGCTTGCGCGCTTTGAAACATCTCCGGTTGATAAGACTGTAGTGTTTCTTGGAGATTGGACGAAGAGGCGTCCCCATACTTTGAAATAAAGTTGGCAGCTTTCTTTTGCAGGCTTTCGTCCTTCTTCAAGAATAGTTGGCAGAGAGTGATACAACAAGGCTCTTTCATCTCGGGATGTTGCGCAACGATCTTTTCAAAGATGGAGTAAATGGTTAATAGCGAGTTTTTGGGACTGGAGAAGAAAAGGGTGGTTGCCCGTTCGATGAATTCCTGATAACGGAATCCTTCTTCGTCTGCAATGCTCTTCAGCTGTTGCAACATTATATTTACCGGCTTGGTGTAGGAAGAAGTGAATGTTTGCATGATCTCTTCCTGTAAGGATAACAATTCTTTGGCGGTCGGTTGCAGCGTTTCAAAGAATCTGGCAAACCATCCTGCCATGTCTTTTTTGAAGCTCCGGTGAAAAGTGGCGAGGGTGGCTCTTAGTAGCTGTTCTCTATCCAGATGGCCGTCCAGTGAAAAGCGATAGAGGGCCGCGCTGATACTTTCATCCCGTATTGTGATTCCTTTTTTATAAGCATTTTTGGCACAATCATCCTGATAGCCGATGATTGATTCGTGTTCGAAAAGCGTCCAGATGTGTTCTTTCAGTGTAATATCCCGTTTGAGTAGTAGTTCACTGTTGAAAGTATCGTCTCCTTTGGGATTCTTATTTCTGATGCGGGTAATCCAGGGGAGTACATGTGCAATACGGCTTGGAGCGATTTCTTTGAGGTAACCCATATCCATGAGCTGCATCAGTTCTTCGTAATTGAGATCGAAATTGAACCATGTTTTGTCATCGTTGATAAAATCTGTCAGCCAGGTAGGGTTGTAAAGCGGGAGTAGTTTGCAAAGCATATCAAACTTTACATGATATGCCATATCCATCTCCCGTCTGTTGGCACATACAAACTGTACAGCCGATAGAAAATGTGCCCGTGCCGCACTACAGGTTGTCTCACTGCTGAAACCGGCGAACCTGCCTTTTATCCATTGCAATTCCCGGATAAGCGGCAGCAACTTCCGCCTGTCCTTCATTGGCAACTCCAATAATCTCTTGATAAAAGGGATTAATATCTTCTCTTCATTCTCCGGAGTATCCACATAGGCTTTGGATAACTTCTCCAGTTCTTTTTTTAGTTCTTCCATTGCGCTAGTTTCTTTACTGCCAAAATATGTTTGCAAGCTCCCCGTTCTCCCTGATTACTGCTGAACCAAGTGCAAGTGCAACGCTCTTTTTCGTTCTCCCTGTCCAGAATGACGGTATGCCTCACTCCTCCGCTTCCTGCAACACGAGCTTCCGTCCGGTTGCCATCATTCGCAATGATTTCTACTTTGTCTTCTTCCAGCAACTTTTCTGCAGCTATCATTCGCGGGTTGAGGCTCAAAATACGTTCGGTTTTGAAAGGTAGGCGGCGGTAGAAGAAACTGTTTTCATCCAAATCGAATCCCAGCAATCCCATTGCTGCCAATCGTGCCGAGAGAGAATCTACCTTATCCAGGTCAATGTGCTCTTCTATGGCAAAAAGCGTAGGGTTGAACTGTTGGTTGGCGTAACTGTATTTATCCATCGCCTCTATCCATCTTTCAGGTACATCTTCGAGCAGAGATTCCAGTGCGGCACCTTCTCCGGAGAATCCTCTCCAACATTCGCGGGAAAGAGAAAGGCTGAAGCGGACCGGACCGAAATAGAGTTGCCAGATAGTAGATTGCATAGTAGGATGTGCAAATACTTTCAGTTCATCAGCAAACGGAAGCAAGGGTTCGAGCAAGCGCAAACGGTGGAGTCCTCCGATGCAGATGGCATTCATACTTTTCACCGGTGAAAAGGCCGGTTTTTGACCGCGCATCACTAAATAATAGTCACATTTCACACTACTTTTCGGTAGTGTCTGGAAGAGTTGTAAGGTTTGTATGCGATTGAAGGAATAGACCTTTTCGGCAACGGATTGATAAATCTGTACCGTAGTCAGTCCCTTTATCCATTTTACGGGAAGAGGTACTTTTCGCTCTATCACCTTCTCACCTTTATTATAGAGTCCCACTTCTTTGGGGCCGACCGACATTACTACATTTTCTTGTCTGCCTATTCCTCCTAAAGCGGAAATCATTCCGGGATTAAAATCTACATTCGTTGTCCCGTTTTCCAAGAATTCTCCGTCGTGTCCATCAGGAAGTACATCGACCCTGGCGTATACACCTGCACAATTAGAAAATCCTTCAAAGCGCAGACGGTTATTTCCAGCCGTTACAATCGGATCTTTCAGCATCGCAAGCTGTGCCGGTGTCAGATTGAAACTGGACTGCACAACGTTGGATAACGCAATGAGGCAACGTGCCGTCATATAAGGTTGCGTCAGCTTTCCCCAAAAGAAACAGGGAGCTTCTCTCTTTTCTATTTCGCTATATTTGGCAAGAAACAGTTCGTCCTGATCGGCCGACCGTTGCAATGTGGAAGGAGCTGCATATTGATAAGAAATAGTATCAGTCATAGATAATAAATTGGTATTTGGTTGTACATTGCCCAAATATAGAAATTAATTCTTATGTGAAAAAAGAAGTTGGAGAATTTACATCACTTTGGAATGTGTGATATTATAGAATATCACCGAAAGACTAATTTATGCCTCTTTTGTACTAAGTTATGAAATACAATTCTTTATAGTTGGGCACAATTTTTTATACATAAAACAATTATTCTTTATAACTATTCTTAAATCATGCGTTCCTTTTTACCAGAAAGTAATACTTTTGTTCCCATAAAAAGAATGTTTAAGCGACATATTCTAAATTAAGTCTTATGAATTTTTTAATATAAAAAGACAGCTGTTTGTGAAAATCGCTAATATTGTTTGTTTTGTTTGTGTTATCCCATTTTGAGTCAGGTGTGACTTCAAAATGGGATTTTTGCTATACCGGCCATTAAAACCACCTGAATACTATCAAAAATGACCTAAATTCTATCAACCGATAGATTTTCCCCTAAACAATGTCTGTTCTTCACCTGCTACATTTGTTGAAAACCCGTAAACTTGCAACATCAAAATTATAACAACGAATACTCACAATTTAAAAATAGCGTATATGAAAAGTTTAAGCTTCAGGAAAGATCTGATAGGAGTACAGGATGAATTACTCCGCTTCGCATACAAACTGACAACCGATCGTGAAGAAGCAAACGATTTGTTACAGGAAACCTCATTAAAAGCATTGGATAACGAAGACAAATATACCCCCGACACAAATTTTAAAGGATGGATGTATACTATAATGCGGAACATCTTTATTAATAATTACCGTAAAGTAGTGCGCGATCAGACATTTGTCGATCAGACTGAAAACCTCTATCATCTGAATCTGCCACAAGAGTCAGGTTTTGAAAGTACAGAAAGAGCTTACGATTTAAAGGAAATGCACCGCGTAGTCAATGCTCTGCCTAAAGAATACAGAGTTCCGTTTGCTATGCACGTTTCAGGATTCAAGTACCGTGAGATTGCAGAGAAGTTGAATCTTCCGTTAGGTACTGTAAAAAGCCGCATATTCTTTACCCGTCAGAAATTGCAGGAAGAGTTGAAGGACTTCCGCTAAACGTTAACTATCATTTTTCAGTAGGTATCAATAGGTATAAGGCAAAAGGATCTCGTTTCCTTTTGCCTTTTTTGTTTTATGTATTGGAGGTATACCTGCTATGGGGATTTTTTCAGTAACTTTGTCGCTGGGTAATAGACTGTAAATAAAAAATATAGGTGTTATGATAAAAGCAATCATGCTCGATGTAGATGGAACATTGGTGAGTTTTGAAACTCATAAAATATTGCAATCTTCTGTTGAAGCTCTTAAGGAGATTCATGACCGTGGAATTCGAATAGTCATTGCTACCGGTAGAGCGGCAGGCGACCTTCATGAAATAGCTGCTGTTCCGTATGATGGAATTATTGCATTGAATGGAGCTGACTGTGTCTTACTGGATGGCACTGTGATAAGGAGACACCTTATTCCAATGGATGATTTTAAGAAAGCCATGGAAATAGCAAAAGCTTTTGATTTCGCAGTTGCTATTGAACTGGATGAAGGCGTGTTTGTCAATCGGCTGACTCCGACTGTCGAACGGATAGCCAAAATCGTGGAACATCCCATCCCTGCCGTTGTAGACATTGAAGAACTATTTGACAGAAAAGAGTGTTGCCAGCTTTGTTTTTATATCGATGATGAAATGGAACAGCAAGTAATGCCGCTTCTGCCTAACCTTTCCTTATCACGCTGGCATCCCTTATTTGCTGATGTGAACCTTGCAGGAATCAGTAAGGCAACCGGACTTTCAGCTTTTGCCGATTATTATGGGATTGAGATGGCGGAAATAATGGCTTGCGGTGATGGCGGTAATGATATTCCTATGCTGAAAGCTGCCGGAATCGGGGTAGCTATGGGAAATGCATCGGAGCCTGTCAAGGCGTCAGCCGATTTTGTTACTGATACCGTTGAGAATGACGGTTTGTGTAAGGCTTTGAAGCACTTTGGAATCATTTAGTATTGATATTCTTATTTCAATATGGAATACTGTTCCTAATTTTGTAAATCTCATTATTCTGACCGTATAAAAGAAAAACTCCTGTAAGTATTTCACTTACAGGAGTTTTTCGTGGGCCATCTTGGGCTTGAACCAAGGACCTCCAGATTATGAGTCTGTTGCTCTAACCAACTGAGCTAAAAGCCCGATGTATCCATTAACTGGATGCGGTGACAAAAGTAGTATTTTCCGTCGAATTATGCAAATTCTTTCGAGAAAAAACTGTAATCCTTTGCTTCTAGAACTTATATTTGCGCTTCGGATTCTTGGGGAACCATCCTTTTTGTACCCGTTCTTCCTGTTCGAAAACCTCTTTGATCGTCCAGAAGGAAGAAAACGCAAACACGCCTAATAAAGAAGATAAGATCACATTATCGATACTTAAGGAGGCAATCACACCGGCAATGCCGAGTATCAGGAATATCCACCAGCATTTTGTGCCCCAGTAATATTCGGCCTTTACCACGACGGGGTGAAAAAGGCCGATAATCAAAAAGGTACAGATTCCGATGAATAACCCTGCAAGGTGATATTCATTTAGAAACTCCATCACAATTATTTTTCAACGCGGATGGGAATCTCTTTCTTGATACTCTGTTCCAGAGAAATCAGAGTCTCGGTAGCTACTACACCTGGTATTTCTTGCATTTTGTTATTCAGCAAATCCATCAGATGTTCGTTGTCGCATGCATAAAGTTTTGTCAGCATTGTGTACGGGCCTGTAGTGAAATGACATTCCACTATTTCGGGAATCTTTTGTAATTCCGCTACGACAGATTTGTACATGGAGCCTTTTTCCAGCTTGATACCCACGTATGTACAAGTTCTGTAGCCCAATGATTTCGGGTTCACATGGTAACCAGAGCCTACAATGACGCCTAGGTCAATCAGTCTTTGCACGCGCTGATGGATAGCTGCGCGTGATACTCCACATTCGGCTGCTACGTCTTTAAAAGGGATGCGGGCATTCTGGGAGATAATCTCTAGGATCTGCCTGTCGAGGTTGTCTATTCTTTCCATAATAATAAATTGTAATTTCCTGTTGTTATCAAATAGTAAGCAAATATAGAGATTTATTTTAATTATTCTTCTTTTCGGAGAAAAAAAATAGGAAAAAGCAAAAAAAAGAGGCACAAACGTTTTGCGCCTCTTTCCTTTTTCTATTTAGAAAAGAACTTTCTTATTTCTTATCTTTTTCGATGCTCAACAGTTCAACTTCGAAAATCAAAGTAGAGAACGGTTTGATTTGGTTGCCAGATTCTCTTGCACCGTAAGCAAGTTCTTGTGGGATATAAAGTTCCCATTTAGAACCTACAGGCATCATAGTCAATGCTTCTGTCCAACCTTTGATTACTTGGTTAGCACGGAAAGTAGACGGTTCGTTACGTTTGTAAGAGCTGTCGAATTCTGTTCCGTCGATCAAAGTACCTTTGTAGTTCACTTTCACTTTGCAAGTGTCAGCAGGAATTTCACCTTTACCTTCAGTGATTACTTTGTATTGCAGACCGCTTGCAGTAGTTTTTACGCCGTCTTTAGTCTTGTTTTCAGCAAGGAATTTTTCGTTTTCAGCTTTATAGTCAGCATATTTTTCTTCCAAAGCTTTTGCTTTGATAGTCTCCATAGCTGTACGAGTATATTCTTGAGCTGCTTCCATAGTCATTACGCCGCCTTTTTCCAAAGTACCTGCGATGAAACCTGCCATGAAGTTTTCTTTGCTGATAGTTTTAGTAGAGTCTGTACCAAACAATTCTTGGTTGATACCTTTCATCATCTGGTTGCTGATTTGCTGACCGATTTGCAGACCTGCCATGTAAGCGATGTCTTTTTTGCTAGTCTTGTTTGCGCCTTCGTTCAAACCTTTGATGAATTCTGCCATGTAAGTAGTATCAACATCCAGACGACCTGTCAGATAGCCTTTCAGACCTTGAGTCTGAGCCATACCGATAGAATACGACAGTGAGTCGATGTCTGTTTTCAGATTTGCTTTAGGAGCTTGAGCTGTACAAGAAGCAAGGCTTGCTGCAGCGGCGATTGCCATAAAAATACTAACTTTTTTCATTTTGCTTTGAAATTTTTTATTTATAATACTTCGAGTAATTCTACTTCAAAAATGAGTGTGCTGTGAGGAGGAATCATTTCTCCGGCACCTCTTGCGCCATAAGCGAGTTCTGACGGAATATACAGTTTCCATTTGGAACCTTCCGGCATCAGCTGCAAAGCTTCCACCCATCCCGGGATTACTTGGTTGACACCGAATACAGCCGGTTCTCCGCGTTGGATAGAGCTGTCGAACAGTGTACCGTCGATCAATGTACCTTCATAGTGGCATCTTACCTGATCGGTAGCTTTCGGCTTTTTACCTGTACCTTCTTTGATGATTTCATATTGTAGTCCGCTGGGAAGGACAACTACGCCCGGTCCTTTTTTGTTTTCTTCGAGGAATGCCTGTCCCTGCTCAATAGCAACGGCACTCATCTTAGATTCCAATTCTTCGAAATATTTGTTCACTATTTCGCGGGCTTCATTGTGGCTGATAGCCGTCTGATTACCTTCTAATACATCTTTGATTGCTTGTGCGAAATCATCTACCGCAAGGTTTTCGATTCCCATGCTTGATAAGTTTTGACCAATTCCGAGGCCAATAGAGTAACTGAATTTATCCATATAATGTTTTTTGTTGGCGATTGAAATGTATCACCTTCATGGTTTTAGCTTTCAATCAATTGCAAATTTATGAAACGCAAAAGTACGTGTTTTATTTGAATGATTTAGCATTTGCTATTTAAAAATTCTTATATCTGTGAAAGTTAATCGCTTTTCTTTAAAGAATTAGTTTTTTGTTCGTAGGATTTAATCGGCTTATTCTGATTATTTAGGTTTGTTTATGCAGATAATTAATCGTCTGACTATAGTTTACTTTTCGTCTAACTATAGTCAGACGAAAGAATAACTATAGTCAGATGTAAATATAACTATAGTCAGACGAATAAATCTTAGTATGTCTGACACTAACTATCTGTATCTTTCATCTTAAAGTTTCGTATATATCAGGTTAGATTAAGCGTAAGAAAGTCTTCTTTTATTCGATGATTCTGATTACATTTGTGTGGCTATTAAAAAAGAAGGAGGAATAGTAATGAAAAATCTGGTAGTTTTGACGGGTGCCGGTATGAGTGCCGAGAGTGGGATCAGTACATTTCGGGATGCGGGCGGTTTGTGGGATAAATATCCTGTGGAGCAGGTGGCTACTCCTGAAGGTTATCAGCGGGACCCGGCTCTGGTGATTAATTTCTATAATGAACGCCGGAAACAGTTGTTGGAGGTGAAACCGAACCGTGGACATGAGTTGTTGGCGGAACTGGAGAAAAGTTTCCATGTAACGGTGGTGACGCAGAATGTAGATAATCTGCATGAACGCGCCGGAAGCAGCCACATTATTCATCTGCATGGCGAACTGACAAAAGTATGTTCCAGCAGAGATCCATATAATCCTCAATTTATAAAAGAGCTGAAACCGGAAGAATATGAAGTGAAGATGGGAGACAAGGCCGGTGACGGCACTCAATTACGACCTTTCATTGTATGGTTTGGAGAAGCTGTGCCGGAAATAGAGACAGCTATCCGCTATGTGGAGAAAGCGGATATTTTCGTCATTATCGGTACATCGCTTAATGTATATCCTGCGGCGGGGCTGCTTCATTATGTACCGAGAGGAGCAGAGGTGTATCTGATTGATCCGAAACCGGTAGATACGCATACTTCCCGTTCGATACATGTAATTCAGAAGGGGGCTTCTGAAGGAATGGGGGAATTGAAACAATTGTTGGGAGTTTGAGACTTCTTTCCCTCCGTTTTATTCCAGTTCGCTGGCAAAAATATGATTATTCCGGAGTATTTCCGATATTTCGAGTGCAGTGATACCACTGCACTCGATTCTTAATATTTTCTCCCAGTCCTCAAAGTCCACATTCCATTTGTCTATTTGAGGAAACTCTGCCAAAAGTTTTCCTATGCGTTTGATGTCACATCTTTTGGTGATAGAAGTTCGAAAAATCAGAATCTTATTTTCTTTTTCCATATTCTTTAGCGTTTTATTTTAGTGAGCGGAACTCCCGGATCGTCATACTGAAATGCAGCCTGAAATTGCGACTTAACAGCGAAAGGCTGCTAAAGCCGCAAAGGGCGGCAATTTCGGTGGCGGAAAGTTCCTTGTTTCGTTTTAATAATAGGGCTGCTTTTTCAATCCGGGTGCGTTTGATATAATCCGTAGGCGTTTCACCGGTCAGGATTGTAAATACGCGATGGAAGTGGAAAGGAGAAAAGCATGCGATACCCGCCATTTTCTGTAATGATAACGGCTGGTCAATGTTTTGATGGATATAGTCGGTCACTTTGTTGATCCGTAACTGATATTCTTCCTTATTTATATCTTTCGTTTCCATATCTTCTGCAAAATAAAGGATAATAAATGCCGGAGAGTTATCCTATCTTGCTAACTTCTCCGGCAGATAGTCAATTATCTTTTTTTTCCTATATAGAATACATAGCCGTAGTATTCTTTATACTTATTATATAGGTTCTCTTCGTGTCGTTGACCGGCGATGAGGTCTGCGGCAGCTTCATTTCCTGCATATTCCTTCAGAAAGGCTTCCTGAACCGGGAATTGGGGAGCATAGAAATGCTCGGTCCAGCAATTTTCCGGTAAGATGAAATGGGCTGTCGGGATATATCCGGCTTTCTCCATTTGTGCTATTTTTCTCGGAATCGTATCGATTTCCGGGTAATTAGCCATCCAGAAGTCGTCTATTTCGGAGGGGCGTTCCGGGGTGAACCAGGATGCTTCCGTTACAGCGATGAATCCGTTCTTTTTCAGAAACTTATTCCATTCATTCATGCCGCGTTCGAATCCTATATTATAGATAGCTCCTTCGGACCAGATCAGATCGAGTTCTTCCTCTTGAAACGGCAAAGCGTCCATAGAACCGACAATGCCTTTTACTCTGTCTTCGCAATGGGCTTCTATTGCATTTCTGTTGAATATTTCGATGAAGTCGGGGAAAAGATCGATGCCTGTAATTTGCCCTTTCGTATAGTTGGCTAATGCCATTGTCTGCCCGCCTGTGCCACAGCCAATATCGGCTATTCTGGCATTGTCAGACAGTTCGTTGGTGAAACTTAAGGCTTTTTGTGTGACTTCAGGGCTTCCCGGACCTTGACGTTTTAGTCCTTTGAAGTAATTACATATCAGTGTAAAATCGAATTCGTGGATTGTTTTTAATTCGTTACTCATTGTTTTTTAATGTTTTAGCAGTACGGTAAATGAAGGCATGTGACGATGCTTGTGACCATTTGACCATACAAATAGTTTAAAATTTAGATATAGAAAATAACTCTGACAAGAATATGTCAGAAAACATAAGGGATAATCTGTAATGAGAGGAAGGCTTACAGATTATTTACAGAACGGAATCCTTATGGAATGAAAATGAGTTAAACATCCAATTTTTCTTTTAGTTTGTGACAAAGATAGGATTTTAGGTGTAAAACTCAATGATAACTTTGATGAAAAAATACTGTAAACCTGCATTTTAGCAAGAATAGTCAAATAGGGACCCGTTTGTCTGTCCGGTTGTATGGATGAGATTGACTGCCCAAATTGATTGAAACTACCTATTTTTGAATTACATTTGCAGGATATTAGATACAAATCTCTCATTTAATGTATAATACCGATGAAAAGCAAATTATTACTCGCATGTACCATTCTGTTTTTCTGTTCCTCTTTTCTGTGCGGACAGAATCAAACATCTAAAGTTGCAAACTCTGCTGAAACGAATAATGGAGCTGTCCGGCATCCGTGGCAAGGAAAAAGAGTGGGATATTTAGGAGACTCTATTACAGATCCCAACTGCTATGGTGACAAAATAAAGAAATACTGGGATTTCCTGCAGGAATGGCTGGGGATTACTCCTTATGTATATGGTATCAGCGGCAGACAATGGAATGATGTGCCCCGTCAGGCCGAGAAACTAAAGCAGGAACACGGTGGAGAAGTGGATGCTATCTTGATTCTGATGGGTACGAATGATTTTAATGACGGTGTGCCTATCGGAGAGTGGTTTACGGAAACAGAAGAACAGGTGATGGCAGCCCGCGGACAGGTCAAAAAGCTGGAAACCCGCAAGAAACGTACGCCTATAATGGATGGAAACACGTATAAAGGACGTATCAACATCGGAATCAACAGGCTGAAACAACTGTTTCCGGATAAGCAGATTGTACTATTAACCCCGTTGCACCGCTCACTGGCGGATTTTGGAGAGAAGAACGTGCAACCGGATGAAAACTATCAGAATAGTTGTGGTGAATATGTGGATGCCTACGTGCAGGCCGTCAAGGAAGCCGGTAATGTGTGGGGAGTGCCCGTAATTGATTTTAATGCGGTAACCGGGCTGAACCCGATGGTGGAAGAGCAACTGATTTACTTCTACGACGCAGGATATGACCGTTTACATCCTAGTACAAAGGGGCAGATACGTATGGCACGTACGCTGATGTACCAGTTGCTTGCGTTGCCTGCAACATTTTAAAGAGAACCAGCTTTACCGGTGAATCACCGCACGGATCACAAACCATATATGATGTGCTACGGTGCCAATCAACCCGTAGTGCTTTGCCATGATGCGAAATCTCTCTTTCAGGGAGGCTTTCTGATTGCGGGTAGTCATTCCTTCATCCAGATAATCGATAATCGTCAGATGGGTATTGTGTAAGGTGCGCGCTTTCTTCATAATACGGATGCACCAGTCGAAATCGGCAGAAAAACGATATTTCAAGTTGTAGGGCTCTACCAGCGTATGACGGGGAAAGAATGCCTGATGGCAGACTAACATACCCTGTTTGAAACTTTTCCAGGTAAGCGTTTCGGGAGCGGACAATCTGCGCATCCGCAGGAAATGCCTGTCCTGGTCTACGATAGCGGTTTCTCCGTAAAGCACATCGGGCAGTTCGCTGCCGTTGATGGTATGCACCATTTGTTGTAGTGTGTCGTCCTCGTGAAAACAGTCGCCCGCGTTCAGGAAACAGAGATAATCGCCGCTGGCAAGGGCGATGCCCTTATTCATAGCGTCATACAGTCCTTTGTCCGGTTCGCTGACAACGGTGTGTATGTGCGGGCGGTAGCGGTTGATAATAGAAATGGTTCCATCCTTGGAAGCTCCATCTACGATGATGTATTCTATATGATGATAGGTTTGTGAAATGACACTCTGAATCGTGTCTTCCAATACCTTTTCAGCATTGTACGTCACCGTAATGATAGAGAACTTGGGAGTAGGATGGACACTATGCATATTTCCCCGTTATTTTATTGTAGACATCTGTATATTTCTTTGCGATGATGCTCTCCGAATAATTACCCAAGACCTTGCGGCAGGCTTGTGCGGAGAGTTCATCGTATTCCGGTTCCGTCAATATCCAATGTATGCCGTTGGCAAAATCTTCCGAAGATTTGTATTGTGCCACGTAACCGTTGTGCAGATGGTCGATCATTTCGGGGATACCTCCTACGTTAAAGCCGACACAGGGTACTCCGCAGGCCATTGCTTCCATAATCATGTTGGGAAGATTCTCTTCCAGAGACGGGATGGCGAAGAGGTCTACGGCATTGTAGATATTTACTATCTCATGCTCATTCTTGATGTAAGGGAGCGGGTAGACATGGAAAGGAAGCTGCTCCTGCAATTGCTGTGATTGGTTACCGAATACGACTACCCCCAGTGACTCTTTCCATTCCGGATGCTTTTCTGCCAGCAGTTTGCAGGCTTCAATGAGATAGTCGACTCCTTTTCGTTTGTCGGTGATCTTTAACGAGCCGAACAGAACCAGTTTCTTACCCTCCGGCAACATGAACTTGGCACGTGCTTCTTTTTTGTTCATGGGTTTGAACAGGTTGGTATTAATAGCGTTCGGAATATTGGTGACGCTTTTCCCTTCAAACAATGCGCTGGTCTGTGCTTGTTCCTTCAGCCAGTGACTGCACGTGACGAAATGGATGGGAGCGTAGCTGTATAACTTTTGTTTTTTGCGGAAAGTGCGGTAAGATAAATCTTTCCGGCCACCGCCTTTGTAGATGTAAGGGCAGTCGTGACACTCTTGCTGATAGTTTTTACATTCCCGTGCGTAGTGGCAGATACCGGTACATGGCCACATATCGTGCATGGTCCATACCACAGGTTTGCCGGAAGTGAGTATTTTCCGTATATCTTTCAGCGAGAGCATTCCTTGGTTGACCCAATGCAGATGGATCACGTCGGCTTGGCGAAATTCCGGGAGTGAGGTGATGTCTGTACCTGTGTTGGCAATGTCAACGTCGAACAGATGGTATCGGCGGAAACGATTGGCACTCCAGATAACGATCCGTTCCCACATGAACTTCCACACTTGCAACCAGTTACTTTTTAAGCGGACCACACTGATTTGGTCGGTCTGCTTGTCACGCACCAGCATTTTGGCTTTGATACCGTTGTTTTTCAGTGACTCCATCAACCGGCTTGCTGCAATGGCCGCTCCTCCTATTCGTTCAGATGTATTTATTATCAGGACTCTCATGGGCAAAAGTTTATGCAAATGTACGGTTTTTAGAGGAAATGTTTGATATTTCCAACAAGCTTTCTGCTATTTCGCGCGAAAAGATTTCGAGGTTGAAGCGTTCTTCTGCCAGTTTGCGTGCATTTTCTCCCATGCGTCGTGCCTCTTCGGGATGGTCGGCGATGTAGCGGATAGCGTCTATCCAGCCTTGTACATCGTTATATTCTACGGTGATGCCGATTTCTTCCTTGTCGATGTCGATTTCGAAGTTGGGGTTGCGCGAGCAGATGACGGGGATGCCGAGGGCAAATGCTTCTACGAGAGTGGTCAGTCCTACGGTGTAGGGGAAGTCCAGACAGCAGATGACGATGCAGCTTTTGCGGGCTACCAGTTTTCCCAGTTCGTAGGGAATCACTCCGTCGGTGTAGTGGATGTGGATGGAGTCGGGCACTGAATAGCGGTCGAGTATCTTTTTATAGTTGATGTTGCCGCATGAGACGGCAATGTACAGATCCAATTCCTCGTTGGTTGCGGAGAATGACTGGAGCAGGGTGTCCACGTCCCGGTTCTCTTTGCCGGTGGAGATAAATCCTTCGGGCTTCCGGTCGGGCATTTCTGCCAGCAGATGGTCGTAGAAAGGAAGGTCCGGGCCCCAATGTATCAGTTTCAGTTTGTGGGACGGAGCTTTCCGGGTTTTCTGCGAGTCCTGAATCAGTTTCCGGCTGAACAGGAACATTTGGTCGATGCCTTTGTAGAAAAGGCGGGAGATTTGTTCGCGCCACGGTTTGGGGTTGGTGACGACGGCCGTGTGATGCCAGATGACGATGGGCTTGCGGTACAGTCCCAGTGCACGGAGGAAGATGACGGGTTCTATCCCCCGGAAAGAGGTGGCATAGAGCACGTCGTATTTTTCCTTGCAGAAGAGAATCTCTTTGGTGGCGTAAAACATGAGCTTCAGGCGACTGGAGAAATATTTGCATTTGTGCATTACGGAATGTATTCCGTAATTTTCGAGCAGAGGAAGTCCGTATAAAATATGTCCGGGGAATTTATATTCTTTCCATTCCTCGTAACTTTCCCGTGTGAGGCGGGTATGGTAAAAATAAATAGTAAGCAACTTATTTAGTGGTGCTTGTTTCTTTTCAGCCATTTGTTTATTCGGTTTTTGACAGCTTTCGTAATGATGGAGAAATTACCGTATTTCAGGTTGAGGAACAGTTCTTCGAACGAACGCCCTATCTTGATCCATGGATGATCCCAGCCCATGATGCGGTAAACCTTCTCTTTGTAGGCTACGTTTTCAATGACGTAGCGGGGATGCCGCAGCGGAAAGTCCACCTCGTAACGCTTCATGGTGAAGATGCGGCGATAGCCCTTGGGCAGGGTGTGGACCGAGCCGGCAAAATGGGTGGAATCTGCTGTTGCTCCGAGGTTGTTTATCATGTTGCGGGTAGGCACGATGCTTAGTCCGGAGTTGAACAGGATAGAGGCGTGGAAGATGGTTTCATAAAAGGCTTTCTGCTGTTCCCGGTGACGCTGGCACATATAGATAAAGTCGCTCCGGAATTTGCGTTCCTTGATGAGTTGCTCCAGTTGTTGCATATTGAAGGAGTCGTCCAGGAAACTGTAAAACTCGTCCCATTGGTCGATTACCCGTTTCCAGCTCGCCCATCCCCAGATGGAAAAGGTGGTGGTGAAGAAATAGTCGGATGGCATATCCTGGGTGATTTCTTCGGGGTTGAATCCGGCAATCATGCTGATGCGGGTGTCGTGTTCGTATTTATCCAGCATCTCCTTGCAGAATTGGAAAAAGGAAACGGAGGGCACATCGTCGTCTTCCAATACGATGCATTTGTCGACTTTGGAGAAGGCCCATTTCTGCGAAATGTATTCTGAAGGGTCACAGCCGAAATTCTTTTCCTGATAAAGGCGTTCTACTTCACATTCCCAGTCTATCTGTGATACGATTTCACGGCAGGCTTCTATTCCGGGCAAATCGCGCTCGTTTCGTGCTCCGTCCTGATAGAGGAAGAGCCGGGACGGACGTGCTTTCTTCACTTGCTCGAACACTTGCGACAACTGTTGCGGGCGGTTGAAGAACAGGATAAGTACCGGGACGTCTACTAAAGCGGATTTCATATTCATAGTTCTTGTTTTGGGGTTGTACTGAATGACAGGGCGGCAGGATAGTGGTTATTCACTTTTTCCTGTTCTTCCTTGGTAAATCGATGCAAGGTCGGGTAGTTGTATCGCAGGAACCCTTCCAGATCATCGGGAGCGGTCACGGTGAGGGGACCGAATTTCACTGGTTGCAGGTGGCGAATACTCTCTACGGTCACGTGGTCGGCGGTTGCCATGACGTTGTTGTAGTAGCGGGTGTTTCGTGAGTTGAAACAGCTTTGCACGGATACCAGCATCCGGTAAATTGCTTTTTTAGAGAAAAGAGAGTCGACTATTCTGTTCAGGAGACAGGAGAAGGCTCCCCGGTTTGTAGGGTTCTCTATTTCGCACTTACCGAAGTGTTTCCACATCCATATCTCTTTTCCCATCAGGCAGCATTTGAGGAAGCCGAGTATGCCGGATTGCATTTGCCGCAACAGTTTGTTGTCGGGAATCCTGTCGAACGGGAAGATATCTACAAAGATGCCCGGATGCATCGGGACGTTCTTGAACATTTCTTCTACGAAAAGGGTGTTGTTTTTCTTAACCTTCGCGTAGTAATAGGGGGTGTGAGGGTCTGTCTCTATCCATGAAAGGAAGTAGGAAGGACCCAGTTCTCCGGGTGCTACTTTTAAGAATTTGTTGTAATTCTCCCGCGTCATGCCGATGTCTATATCATCATCCCAGGGGAGAATTCCCTGATCGTAGAGTGCGCCGATGGCTGTGCCGCCTATCACAAAATAGGGAATATCGTGCTTCTGACACACCCGGATGGTTTCTCCCAATATGTCGTAAAGTTCGGCATGTAATAAATCAAGCTCTTCGGCTGTATATTTCTTGTTCATCGGAAATGGTTAATGCACGTTGTCTTGCAAATGTAGTAATTATATTGCTAAGTTACTATAACTTTAAGTTTCCTTGCATAAATTCGGTGGCCACTCGCCCGCGTCCCGGAATGGGGAGGACGGATGCTTGCGGAAAGTCCTTGAGCAGACAGTCTGCCGGATGGATCTCCGGATAGAACTTCTTCAACAGGAACAGGCTGGGACCGGTGGTGATACTTCCTATAAAGACGGAAGCATCCATCAATAGCTGTATCGAGCAGAGGAAACGTGCCATTTGCTTCTGTTTCAGTTCTTTGGTGGTCTGTGTGAAGGCGCTGTTGACGTATCCTTGCTCGTTGGGGCTGCAAAGGGTGTACCAGTGTATGTCCGGGGCAAGGGTTTGCACTTGCTCGAAGAGGCGGTAGTCGTCGGTCAATACAAAGACGTCGCGGATGGCTGTTTTTTCTTTGATGAGGCGTATGTAGTGTTCCGGTGGCAGCAGGTTGGTTTCGGTTATCTTGTCTCCTCCGCGTATTTGGCATCCTGCGTATTGAGGCGGAAGTTGCAGGGTGGCGGCAAATTGGCGACATTCCTGTGTGGTGTTGTCGTTGAGTTTCCAGGTGATTTCCGTCAGCTTTTGGAAGGTGTGGAGGTAGTCACCGTCTATTCCCAGTTCGGGGATATGGAAGTGCTGGTTGGGGTTGAACGTCACTTGGAAGTTGAGCAACACCGGTTTACCATACGTGAAGAAAGCAAGGGCTTTTCCGATGATGTTCTTGCAGGTTACTTTCAGTTTCCATTTCAGTAACTTCGCTTTAGATAGTTTTTTGTCTTTCATTAATGCTTGCCATGAAGGCAGGCGATGGGTGTTGTAGGTGTGGTGAAACGGTTCGTGCACTTGCTCGCAGAAAGGTGCGAAACAGTCTTCCCAGCCCTTTTTCCATCCGAAGTTGGCGTCGTCGGAGTAAAGCTTGAACTGTATTTTGTGTTGCAGGCAATAGAGCATTGCATGGAGCATATAGGTGTATTCGGTAAAGAATCCGGCGTCTATACCTATGTGATAGATCATCGTCTTTTTGAAAGAACTGTTCAGAAGGCGGTATTTAGTGGCAAGATCATTGGGGTTCATGTGGCTTCTTTTTGATGAAATACTGGATGCTTTCTTTAAAGGTGACCGAACGGCTGCCCCACATAGCGGCTACGTAGAGTGCTGCTGCGAGCACTATCTTGCTTGCCAGGCGGAGATAAATATTCTCGATGGAGCGGGTGGAATAATAGGTGATTACCATAACGGTGGCGGCAATGACAGCATAAGGAAGTATGTCTGCCAAAGCATGGTGTAACTTTAGTCCGATTTCCTGTTGCACGAAGAAGTGCCACGTCAGTATCCACAATATATTGATGGATACGTAGACGGCAAGCATGGCATAGATTCCGTGCGAATGGGCCAAAAGGACACTCGTGAGTAGAATAATGCCGAGCACTATGGTGTTCCACATATAGATGTGGGATTTTCCTTTGCTGATGATGAGTTGCTGATAGAGTCCTGCAATAGGGATAAAAGCTCCACTAATACAGAGTATTTGCATGATAGATATACTGGAGTGCCATTTGTCGGTGATGGCAATAGTAATTAGTTCTTGCGATATAATGGACAATCCCAACATGGCAGGAAACGAGACAAAGGCGGTGAAACGCAGCATTTTGCGAAATACCCGTTTTTGTCGTTCGAGGTCGTCCGACACTTTGGTGAGTACCGGCTGTGCCACTCCGTTTATCATGCCCGATATGAAAGATTGCCCCATTGTACACCATTTGTTGGCCTGATTGTAATATCCTACTTCCTTTTCGGTGTAGAACTTACCCAGTATCACGGAAAACAGATTGTTGTTGATGTGATTGAAGATATTGGTAATTAAAAGTTTTCCACTGAATCCGAACATCTGTTTTATAGGAGCGAGATTGAATTCGAACGTAGGCCGCCAACTTGAAAAGTACCAGTTGCAAGCTGTATTGACGGCTACGTAAACTATGCCTTGTGTGGCATACCCCCAATATGAGAAGCCTAGATAGGCAAGTGTGACTCCGGCAATGCCGGATATGGTAACTCCGATAACCATGGATAAAGACCGTTGCTTAATCATCAGATTACGCTGCAAATAGGCACTGTGGGATATTCCCAAACTAGCGATGACAAAGCCTGTGAAAGCATATCGGGCTAGCGATTTCAGTTCAGGAGTCTTGTAAAAATCAGCAATGAGTGGTGCGCACAGGAATAATACTAGATACAAGCACAGACTGATTGAAATGTTGAACCAGAATACGGCATTATAATCTTTATGAGTTACTTCTTTTCTAGTGACAAGGGCGGCTGTGAAACCACTTTCTTGTATTGAGCTGGCTATGAGGGAGAAAATGGACAACATTCCTACCATACCATAGTCTGAAGGGGTAAGCAATCGTCCTAAGAAAATTCCGAAAACAAGAGTTAGCAACTGCTGTATGCCGTTGCTGAATCCTCCCCAAAATAGTCCTTTGGCTGTTTTTTCTTTTAGTGACTGATTCTCGCTCATGCTATTATTTTACTTTATCGGATAGTATCTTTGCTTGTTGCTGTTCGGAAAATTCTTTCTTCCATTCTTCTACTTTCTGTTGGATAAGTTGTATGTTAGGTAGGTGTAATCAATAGTGAACGCACTGCGTTCACTATTGGATATGTTTTGTAAAATTGTTGGCGAAAAGCTAATTAGTTATTTCCAATTGCGCCTATACTGTAGGCGCAATTGGAAATCTTTATTTTACTTCGCTGCCCGGCTTCACCTCACGTCCCGGCATAATAACTGCCAGACTGCCGTCGTTGTTTTCGGCACTTAGAATCATGCCTTCGCTGACGATGCCTTTCAGTTTGCGCGGAGCAAGGTTGGCGATGAAGCAAACCTGTTTGCCTACCAGTTCTTCCGGTTGATAATGTTTGGCAATACCCGATACGATGGTACGTGTTTCCAGTCCGTCGTCAATCTTGAATTGCAGCAGTTTATCAGCTTTCGGCACTTTCTGACATTCAAGAATGGTACCTACACGGATATCCAGTTTCGTGAAATCGTCGAATTCGATGTTCGGACGGATTGGATTAGCCTTGTAATTGGCTTCTTCGTTTGCCTTTTTTGTATCGAGCAATTTTTGTACCTGTGCTTCGATAGTAGCGTCTTCAATCTTTTCGAACAATAATTCCGGCTTGTTCAACTGGTGCCCTACAGGGAGAAGGTCGTCACGTCCCAGTTCAGACCATTCGAAAGTATCCATGTTCAGCATTTTGCGGAGTGTCTCCGAGCTGAATGGCAGGAACGGGTCGAAGGCGATGGCAAGGTTGGCAACCAGTTGCAGGGAGATGTTGAGGATGGTACCTACACGCTCCATATCTGTTTTTGCCAGTTTCCACGGTTCGGTGTCGGCCAGGTATTTGTTGCCGATACGTGCCAGGTTCATGGCTTCTTTCTGTGCGTCGCGGAATTTGAATACGTCGAGCAGTTTTTCCACTTCTGCTTTTACGTCTGCAAATTCTTTCAGCGTTTCCTTGTCGTAGTCGGTCAGTTCACCTTGTGCAGGTACGCGCCCGTCGAAGTATTTTTGAGTCAATACCATTGCACGGTTCACGAAGTTACCGTATACGGCTACCAGTTCGTTATTATTGCGTGCCTGGAAGTCTTTCCAGGTGAAGTCGTTGTCTTTCGTTTCCGGTGCGTTGGCGGTCAGTACGTAGCGGAGTACGTCCTGTTTGCCGGGGAAGTCCGCCAGGTATTCGTGCAACCATACAGCCCAGTTGCGGGAAGTGGAGATTTTGTCTCCTTCGAGATTGAGGAATTCGTTGCTCGGCACGTTGTCCGGCAGGATATAGCTGCCTTCTGCTTTCAGCATGGCGGGGAATACGATGCAGTGGAACACGATGTTGTCTTTCCCGATGAAATGGATCAGGCGGGTTTCAGGATCTTTCCACCATGTTTCCCAGCTGTCGGGGAGAAGTTCTTTGGTGTTGGAGATGTATCCGATAGGAGCATCAAACCATACGTAGAGCACTTTGCCTTCTGCTCCTTCTACGGGAACAGGGATACCCCAGTCGAGGTCACGGCTCACGGCACGTGGTTGCAGGCCCATGTCGAGCCAGCTTTTGCACTGGCCGTATACGTTGGGACGCCATTCTTTATGATCTTCCAGAATCCATTTGCGCAGCCATCCTTCGTGCTTGTCGAGAGGAAGATACCAGTGTTTGGTTTCTTTCATCACCGGTTTGCTGCCGCTGATGGCGCTTTTCGGGTTGATAAGATCCGTAGGAGAAAGTGAGGTTCCGCACTTTTCGCATTGGTCGCCGTAAGCGCCTTCCGAATGACAGTGGGGACATTCTCCGGTGATATAGCGGTCGGCAAGGAATGTTTTTGCTTCCTCGTCGTAGTATTGTTCAGACGTTTTTTCGATGAATTCGCCTTTATCGTACAATGTTTTGAAGAAATCCGAAGCCAATTGGTGATGCGTCGGCGAAGTGGTGCGGCTATACACGTCGAATGAGATACCGAATTCTTCAAATGATTTTTTTATCAGCGAATGATAACGGTCTACTACATCCTGCGGAGTAATTCCTTCTTTCTTGGCACGAATTGTGATAGGTACCCCGTGTTCGTCCGAACCTCCGATGAATAATACATCTTCTTTTTTCAGACGCAGATAACGCACATAAATATCTGCCGGTACGTATACACCAGCCAAGTGACCGATATGGACAGGACCGTTCGCATACGGAAGTGCCGATGTGACGGTGGTTCTTTTGAATTTCTTTTCCATTGTATAGTGTGATTTTTGTTGTTTTCAACTTTGCAATGTGCAAAGATAGTGACTTTTCACCACAGATTACACGGATTAACACAGATTATTTCATTGAAAAGTGGTCACAGAATGAAACAGGAACGTTTCGTAATAAAAAAACAGGTAAAAAGAAAGTGATGTGGTTCAATGGATTTTTGTGGTGAAAGTTTACATTCTCGTGGCTTTTATTCAAGACATGGAATACCTTTTTTAATCAGCACAATACTGTTCCACCACCTTCACATCCTTTCCTTGACGAATCATTTCGACATAAGTAGCGCCTCCTCCATAAAACAGTTCGATTTTCAGATGATTCTTGGTTTTGTATGTATAAGTCACTTCTAACGTCCCGACACTGTCAGTTTCAATTTTATAATGTGAGTTGTTTTCGGGCAGTTTTTCCCGTAGAAGTTTCTCAATGTTGCGCACTTTCTGGTTATAGACTTGCTGCATGTTCACATTAGGACATGTATATTCGAAGATATTTGTATAACCTTCGTCTTCTGTATAGTGACTAATGACGATTCCGTCTTCTGAAGTAGTTTTATCAATGAATACACGTTCGGCAGGATGTGTAGTTCCTGCGTCTTCATCAATGTTGTCGTTTTCTTTGATTTCGGTCTGCGTTGTATCCGCCTTATTCTTTTCGATGCTAGCTTGTACTACCGGACTCTGTTGTTTGGATGTACCGATACACTGAGTAAAGAAAGATATAAAACAACTTCCCGATAATATAATTGCAATGATAAGTCGTAAGTTTTTCTTCATATATGTTAGTTTGTAAGTGTGCAAATATACTACATTATTGTCTTTCTTCATTGTACATCGGGCAGAATATAATTGAGGTACATGATGAGATAATTACTTCATTTCTCAAAAAGTAAGTATAATCCATCTGATCTTCTGCTCTTTTCTCTTTGATAGTCTGTTTCCGCATACAATTCTCCCCTTTTTCTTTCTTTTTTCTCATAAGAAAGAATATATTTGTACCTAAGTTAAACGAAAACCAAAGCATGATATGATAACAACCCAGTTGCTTCGTCCTGAAAGCATTGTCGTAGTAGGGGCATCGAATAATGTGCATAAGCCGGGTGGCGCAATATTAAAGAATTTGATAAATGGAGGTTATCGGGGAGAACTTCGGGCGGTGAATCCAAAGGAAAAGGAAGTGCAGGGAGTTCCCGCCTTTGCGGATGTGAATGATCTGCCGGATACAGATCTGGCGGTGTTGGCTGTGCCTGCCTCGATGTGTCCTGATATGGTGGAAACATTGGCTAGCAAGAAACAAACCAGGGCATTTATCATACTCTCGGCAGGTTTTGGTGAAGAAACTCACGAAGGGGCACTGTTGGAAGAACGTATTTTGGAAACAATCAATAAATACGGTGCTTCACTGATTGGTCCTAATTGCATTGGATTGATGAATACATGGCATCATAGTGTATTCAGCCAGCCGATTCCTAACTTAAACCCCAAAGGGGTGGACTTGATTTCCAGCTCCGGTGCTACGGCGGTGTTTATTCTCGAAAGTGCCGTAACAAAAGGTTTGCAGTTCAATTCAGTCTGGTCGGTGGGAAATGCCAAGCAGATCGGCGTGGAAGATGTATTGCAATTTATGGATGAGAACTTCGATCCCGAAACGGATTCTCATCTGAAACTACTCTATATTGAAAGTATTCAGAATCCGGACAGGTTGTTATTCCATGCTTCGTCTTTGATTAGAAAAGGATGTAAGATTGCGGCAATCAAAGCCGGAAGTTCGGAGAGCGGAAGCCGGGCGGCATCTTCCCATACAGGAGCAATCGCCAGTTCCGATTCGGCAGTAGAGGCTTTGTTCCGTAAAGCAGGGATTGTGCGTTGCTTCTCTCGTGAAGAATTGACTACTGTAGGTTGCGTGTTTACTTTACCCGAATTGAAAGGAAAGAATTTTGCCATTATCACCCATGCCGGAGGACCGGGAGTGATGTTGACAGATGCGTTGAGTAAAGGTGGACTGAATGTGCCTAAGCTGGAGGGAGAAGTAGCCGAGGAACTAAAAGCCCAACTATTCCCCGGTGCTGCCGTCGGAAATCCTATTGATATTCTGGCTACCGGAACACCGGAACATCTGCGCCTTTGCATTGACTACTGCGAGGAAAAGCTTGACAATATAGACGCCATGATGGCCATCTTCGGAACTCCGGGATTGGTTACTATGTTTGAAATGTATGATGTGCTTCACGAAAAGATGCAGACTTGCAAGAAACCGATTTTTCCCATTCTTCCTTCCATTAATACAGCTGGAGCGGAGGTTTCCGCCTTCCTGGCAAAAGGGCATGTGAACTTTGCAGACGAAGTGACCTTGGGTACTGCCCTTTCACGTATCGTCAATGCTCCTAAGCCGGCAGTTCCTGAAATAGAACTGTTCGGAGTGGACGTTCCGAGGATTCGTCGTATTATTGATTCTATTCCGGAGGATGGTTATATCGCTCCCAATTATGTACAGGCATTGTTGCACGCTGCCGGTATTCCGTTGGTAGATGAATTTGTTTCCGATAATAAAGAGGAGATAGTAGCTTTTGCCCGTCGGTGCGGATTTCCGGTAGTTGCCAAAGTGGTTGGTCCTGTGCACAAATCAGATGTCGGCGGTGTTGTTCTGAACATTAAAAGTGAGCAACATCTGGCACTGGAATTTGATCGTATGATGCAGATACCTGATGCAAGAGCAATTATGGTACAGCCGATGCTGAAAGGTACGGAACTGTTTGTTGGCGCAAAATATGAAGAGAAGTTCGGTCACGTGGTACTTTGTGGTTTGGGAGGTATTTTTGTGGAGGTGCTGAAAGATGTATCTTCCGGTCTGGCTCCGCTTTCTTACGAAGAAGCTTATTCAATGATTCATTCTTTGCGTGCTTATAAAATCATTCAGGGAACACGTGGGCAAAAGGGAGTCAACGAAGATAAATTTGCTGAAATTATTGTCCGTTTGTCCACTTTGCTACGTTTCGCTACAGAGATCAAAGAAATGGATATAAATCCGCTCTTAGCAACACAAAAGGCCGTTGTAGCAGTTGACGCGCGTATCAGAATAGAAAAATAGGACTATTCTTTCATTCATTGAGACATATTTACTATCTTTCCGCTGTGATTTTGCCTACATTTGGTAACTCAAACGGAAGGATAGAAAATACGTATATTTATGAAGAAAGTTCTCATATTTTTAATCTGTTTAATCGGCTATCAGATTGGCTGCCATGCACAAATGGCGGACGAACATTATTATTTCAAAAATCTTAGCGTACAGAACGGATTATCTCAAAATACGGTCAATGCGATTTTGCAGGATAAGCAGGGCTTTATGTGGTTCGGCACAAAAGATGGTTTGAATAGATATGACGGTTTGTCATTCCGCAAATTCAAACACGATGACCGCACACGGCGGAGCATTGGTAATAATTTTATCACAGCTCTTTATGAGGATGCAAAAGGAAATATCTGGGTAGGTACGGATGTAGGACTTTATATCTATAATCCGGAAAAAGATTCTTTCCGGCATTTTGCTGAATTGAGCGCAGAAAACACGAAAATAGAGCATACCGTAACTGCAATCTCCGGAGACAACAAAGGATGTGTCTGGGTAGCGGTAGAGTCGCAGGGGCTATTTTGTTATGATCTGGAGGAAGGAATACTTCAGAACCACACATTGAAGAACTTTTCTTTTATCTCCACCAATGTCCAGTCTTTTGTTTTCGATAATAGCGGGACCCTTTGGATTGGCTGCTATGGTGATGGACTTTTCTATTCGAAAGACCGTCTGCAAACCCTTCATCCTTATGTCTCACCTGTAGACGATCAAAAAACTTATGAGAATGATGTCGTGATAGGCCTGGTGAAAGGAGCATATAATTGTCTATATATAGGCTCTTTAAAAGGAGGAGTGAAAGAACTGAACCTGACCTCTAACAAACTGCATGATTTACTCTCTAAAGATGAAAGTGGAGAGTCTGTTTTTTGTCGTGAACTGCTGGTTGCTTCTGACAATGAATTGTGGATTGGTGCAGAATCGGGACTCTATATTTATAATCTCCGAATGGGTAAGTATGTTCATTTGCGCAGTTCGATCAACGACCCTTATTCTTTATCCGACAATGCTATTTATTCATTGTGTAAGGATCGCGAGGGTGGTATCTGGATTGGTTCTTATTTTGGCGGTGTGAATTACTATCCTCGTTTTTATACGTATTTCGAGAAATATTATCCCAAAGGGACTGATAATGGTTTGCGTGGGAAACGAGTACGTGAGTTCTGTCAGGATAATCAAGGTATTCTGTGGATTGGTACGGAGGACGGTGGTCTGAACCGTTTCAACCCCAAGACCAAAACATTCTCCTTCTTTACGCCCAGCAGTGCTTTTACCAATGTGCATGGTTTATGTTTAATTGGAGATCATCTTTGGGTAGGAACCTTTTCAAAAGGAGTGAAAGTAGTAGATACGCGTACGGGAACTATCGTGAAAACCTATCAGAAAACGGATTCTCCCCGTTCATTGATAGATAATAGTGTTTTCTCTATTTGTTGCACAACGACCGGTGATATTTACCTGGGAACTTTATTCGGCTTGCTCCGATATAATAAACAGTCTGATGATTTCGACCGGATACCGGAACTGAACGGTCGGTTTGTGTATGACATAAAGGAGGACTCCGGAGGAAATCTATGGTTGGCAACTTATGCTAATGGAGCCTATTGCTACAATGTGAGTGAAAAGAAATGGAAGAATTATTTGCACGATGAAAATAACCCGAAGAGTCTCCCGTATGATAAGGTATTAAGTATCTTTGAAGACTCTCACCGACAAATCTGGTTGACTACTCAAGGAGGAGGTTTTTGTCGTTTTCAGCCGGATACGGAGACATTTGCCAATTATAATTTGTCGGCCGGACTGCCGAACGATGTTGTATACCAGATTGTGGAGGACAAAGAAGGATTTTTGTGGTTGACAACTAATAACGGTTTGGTCTGCTTTCAACCTACTACCGGAATGATGAAGGTATATACCACCTCCAATGGCTTGTTGGGCGACCAGTTTAATTATCGTTCAAGCTTTGAAACTGAGGATGGTACGATTTATTTGGGTAGCATCGATGGTTTTATAGCCTTTAATCCCAAGAATTTCTCCGAGAACAAGTTTCTCCCGTCTATTGTAATTACTGATTTCTTTCTGTTTGGAAAGGAAGTATATGCTGGTGAACCGGGCTCTCCGTTGGAAAAGAGTATCACTTTCTCTGACCAGCTTGTTCTCCAGTCTAATCAGAATTCTTTCTCTTTCCGTGTAGCCGCGCTGGATTTTCAGGCTCCTAAGACAAGTCGGATTATGTATAAGTTGGAAGGCTTTGATACAGACTGGTTGACAGTTGGTGAAAGCCCTATTGTTACCTACTCCAATCTTCGATATGGTGATTATACCTTCCGGGTGAAAGTTGCCAATAGTGATGGAGTATGGAGTGACGATGAAGTGGTATTGGAAGTACATATTCTTCCTCCTTTCTATCTTTCTATATGGGCGTATTGTGCGTATGCTTTGCTGATTATCGGTTGTTCTTTACAAATTGTTGTGTATTTCAAGAGACGCAGTAATAGCAAACATCGACGACAGATGGAGAAATTCGAGCAGGAGAAGGAACGTGAAGTTTACCATGCAAAGATTGATTTCTTTACGAATGTGGCCCATGAGATACGTACACCGCTAACATTGATTAAAGGTCCGTTGGAAAACATTATATTGAAGAAACAGGTCGATGCGGAAACGCGGGAAGACCTGAATGTAATGAAGCAGAATACGGAACGATTGTTGAATCTGACTAACCAGTTACTTGACTTCCGTAAAACGGAAAGTCAGGGATTCCGCTTGAATTTTGCGAAATGCAATGTAACGGAGGTACTGAAAGAGACTCATGTGCGTTTCACTTCCCTTGCCAAACAGAAAGGTTTGGAATTCACCTTGCAAGTGCCTGAAAAGGATTTTTATGCACATGTGAACCGGGAGGCGTTTACGAAGATTATCAGTAATCTGTTGAACAATGGGGTGAAGTATGCTGAAAGCTACGTACATATATTTTTGGAGGTGTCGGAAGCGGATGATAATAATTCATTCCGTATTCGTACAGAGAATGATGGAGTAATTATTCCTAATGAGATGAAAGAGGAAATTTTCAAACCTTTCGTTCGTTTTAATGAAAAAGAAGACGGAAAAGTGACTACTGGAACAGGAATCGGCTTAGCTCTTTCCCGTTCATTGGCAGAACTGCATCAAGGAACCCTGGCTATGGGAGAAGGGGAAGAAAATAATACCTTCTGTCTGACTTTGCCGATAGTTCAGGATATGACAATCACTTTAACACCGGAACCGGAAGCAGGAATGGACAAGATGAGCGAAATTCCTGCTGGAGAGGCGGAAAAGAAAGATAACCGTCCTACAGTGCTGGTTGTGGAAGATAATCCGGATATGCTTGCCTTTGTAGTGCGTCAGCTATCGAAAGAATATGCTGTATTGACTGCTACTAACGGGGAGGAAGCGTTACAAGTGTTGGATGGTAATTATGTGAATCTAGTGGTTAGTGACGTTGTGATGCCTGTGATGGATGGTTTTGAACTATGTAAGAGAATAAAGTCAGATTTGAATTATAGTCATATTCCCGTTATACTGTTGACTGCGAAGACGAATATCCAGTCTAAGATAGAGGGAATGGAATTGGGAGCAGACGCATATCTGGAGAAACCTTTCTCTGTGGAATATTTGCAGGCTTGTGCTTCCAGCCTTATTCAGAATAGAGAGAAACTACGTAAGGCTTTTGCACAGTCTCCTTTTGTGGCTGCCAATACGATGGCGTTGACAAAAGCTGACGAAGATTTTATAAAGAAGTTGAATGAGGTTATCCAAGTGAATTATAGTAATCCGGAATTTAGCATGGATGATATGGCGGATAGCCTGAATATGAGCCGTTCCAATTTCTATCGGAAGATAAAGGGCGTCTTGGATTTGAGTCCGAATGAATATCTTCGTCTGGAGCGTTTAAAGAGAGCTGCTCAATTATTGAAAGAGGGAGAAAATCGGGTAAATGAGATTTGCTATATGGTAGGGTTTAATTCTCCGTCTTATTTTGCCAAGTGTTTCCAGAAGCAATTTGGAGTGTTACCCAAAGATTTTGTAAGTTAATATTAATTTATAGCTATAAAGATAAGGTAAAAAGGAGCTTTTAAAGGAATGATTTGATGAAAAAGTATGTAAATTTGTTCGTTTTCGTATTCATGATAGGTGCTTGTCTTTCGCAGGGGAGAGCACAGACAAAGTCTGCGGTGAGTTATAAGAATCCGGTTGTAGATATTGCCATGCCCGACCCTACGGTGATTAAAGCTGCAGATGGTTATTTTTATGTGTATGCTACCGAATCTACCAGAAACGTTCCGATCATGAAGTCGAAAGATTTGGTGGAATGGACGTATTGCAACACTGCATTCACGAATAAAACTCGTCCCAGGTTTGAACCTAAAGCTGGAATTTGGGCACCTGACATTAATTATATTAACGGTAAATATGTGCTTTATTATGCAATGTCGGTGTGGGGAGGAGAACAAACGTGCGGAATTGGGGTAGCTACGGCCAACTCTCCGCAGGGACCTTTTACGGATCATGGCAAGATGTTTCGTAGCAATGAGATTGGTGTACAGAACTCGATCGATCCCAGTCTCCTGCAGTATGAGGGGAGAAACTATTTGGTATGGGGCAGCTTCCGGGGAATATATGTTATTGAACTGACTGCGGATGGGCTGTCAATCATGCCGGGAGCGAAAAAAAAGAGAATAGCGGGAACTGCTTTTGAAGCTGTTTATATCCATAAGCACGGCGATTATTATTATATGTTTGCCTCCATAGGAAGTTGTTGTCAAGGAGTGAAAAGTACATATAAAGTCGTAGTGGGACGTTCCAAGAAAGTATGGGGCCCGTACAAAGACAAGACTGGTAAACCGATGTTGAAAAATGGTTATTCTTTGGTGATAGGTGCGAATGATCATTTTGTAGGCAATGGGCACGGTTCGCAGATTATTCAGGATGATGCCGGACAAGACTGGCTTCTGTATCATGGATTTTCAAGATCAACTCCGGAGAACGGACGTATTCTGTTGTTGGACCAGATCAAGTGGGACCAAGAAGGTTGGCCTTACGTAGAGGGAGGATCTCCTTCTTACGAAACACAAAAAGCACCTGTATTTAATAACTGATTTTCAAATAAACCAATTATAATCTTAAATACCACAAGCATGAAACATACCCCTATTAGCAGGCGGGATTTTCTAAAGAATTTAGGCATAGCCGGGGCTGGCACTCTTCTTGCAGCAAGCCCTTGGCTTTCTGCTTTTTCGGAGGTGATGAACACCTCAAACGAGAAGTGTCGTCTGGCAATTATCGGGCCTGGTTCCCGGGGACGGTTTTTAATGGGATTTTTAGCTAAGAACCCCAAAGTCGATATTGTAGCATTGTGCGACATTTATAAACCGTCTATTGAGAACGCATTGAAACTTGCACCTAATGCCAAAGTGTATGGTGACTACCGGGAAGTGTTGGAAGATAAGTCGATAGATGCTATACTCGTAGCTACTCCTCTTAGCTCGCATTGTAAGATCGTATTGGATGCTTTCGACGCAGGAAAGCATGTGTTCTGTGAAAAGTCAATAGGTTTCACGATGGAAGAGTGTTACCGTATGTATCAGAAGCATCGTAGCACGGGAAAGATTTTCTTCACAGGACAACAGCGTCTGTTCGATCCTCGTTACATTAAAGCAATGGAGATGATTCATGCAGGTACCTTTGGCGAAATAAATGCCATCCGTACTTTCTGGAATCGGAATGGGGATTGGAGACGTTCGGTACCTTCACCCAATTTGGAACGCCTGATAAATTGGCGTCTTTACAAAGAATTCTCAAAAGGACTGATGACGGAACTCGCTTGCCATCAACTTCAGATCGGAAGTTGGGCTTTACGTAAGATTCCTGAAAAGGTAATGGGACACGGTGCCATCACTTATTGGAAGGACGGCAGAGATGTGTATGACAATGTGAGTTGTGTATATGTATTTGATGATGGGGTAAAGATGACATTTGACTCTGTCATTTCCAATAAGTTCTATGGATTGGAAGAACAGATCATGGGTAATCTCGGAACGGTAGAACCGGAAAAGGGAAAATATTACTTTGAGAGTGTAGCTCCTGCACCGGCCTTCCTGCAAATGGTGAATGACTGGGAGAACAAGGTATTCGATTCTCTGCCTTTTGCCGGAACAAGCTGGGCACCGGAAACAGCAAACGAAAACAAAGGAGAATTTATTATCGGAGAACGTCCCAAGAGCGATGGTACATCATTGTTGTTGGAAGCTTTTGTTGAGGCCGTCATAACACAAAAACAACCTAAAAACATCGCGGAAGAAGGATATTATGCAAGTATGCTCTGTTTGTTGGGTCATCAGGCATTGGAAGAAGAACGGACACTCTATTTCCCTGATGAGTATAAAATAGACTATCTGAACCATCAATCTGTAAAAACACCCGAAGCAATATGAAAGACACGATTGTAACCGCACGACGTAAGAAAATAGAGTTAATCACTTTACTCGTTTGTTTCGTAGTATCTAATTTGCTACATCTTTATGCAATTATTGCTTATCATGCACCATTTACGGAGATGATAACGTCTATTTTTTATATAATTATATTTACTTTTGTGCTTTATGCTTTCTGGGGGATTTTGCGTCTCTTGTTTTATGGAATGCAAGCACTATTTAAAAAGAAGAACAGGAGTTGATAGTTCTTCTGCATATTTAAAAATAAAGAACTTAATCAATATCAATGAAAATAAATAATTTATGGTAACACGAAGGGATTTTTTGAAAACGATGTCGATGGCTTCAGCCGGATTGGCATTGGGAACCGGTGATTTATTACATGCGCAAACTGCTTCACCTAAAAAAGGAAGAGGTGACAAAGTGAAGATTGCTTATATCGGCATTGGTAACCGCGGAGAGCAGATTATTGAAGACTTTGCACGGACAGGTATGGTGGAAGTGGTGGCTTTATGTGATGTAGACATGGGTGCCAAACATACACAAAAGATAATGGCTAAATATCCGAAAGCCAAACAGTTTAGGGATTTCCGCCAAATGTTTGATAAGGCCGGTAACGAATTTGATGCTGTAGCAATTGCTACTCCCGACCATTCGCATTTCCCGATCAGTATGCTGGCTTTGGCATCCGGAAAGCACGTATATGTAGAGAAACCGCTGGCGCGTACCTTCTATGAAGCGGAACTATTGATGCAAGCTGCACTTAAACGTCCGAACTTGGTTACTCAAGTAGGAAATCAGGGACATTCTGAAGCAAACTATTTTCAGTTTAAGGCCTGGATGGATGCAGGAATTATCAAAGACGTTACTGCTATCACTGCCCACATGAATAACCCGCGCCGTTGGCATAAATGGGACACTAATATTTATAAACTTCCTTCCGGTCAGCAATTGCCGAAAGATCTGGACTGGGACACTTGGCTCGGAGTTACTCCTTATCACGAGTATAATAAGGATTATCATTTGGGACAATGGCGTTGTTGGTATGATTTTGGTATGGGTGCATTGGGCGACTGGGGAGCACATATCCTCGACACGGCTCACGAATTCCTGGAACTGGGATTGCCATACGAAGTCACTATGCAATATGCAAAAGGGCATAATGATTATTTCTTCCCATATTCTTCCACGATTCTCTTCCGTTTCCCACAACGTAAAGGAATGCCACCGGTAGATATTACCTGGTATGATGGTCTGGATAATCTTCCTCCTATTCCTGCCGGTTATGGAGTTTCGGGACTAGATCCGAACATTCCGGTAACTAATCAGGGAGATACTCCGAAATCTAAGTTGAATCCCGGAAAGATCATTTATACTAAGGATTTGATTTTCAAGGGTGGTAGTCATGGAAGTACTTTGTCTATTATTCCGGAGGAGAAAGCAAAAGAGATGGCAGACAAGTTGCCGAAAGTTCCTAAAAGTCCTTCCAATCACTTCGAGAACTTCTTGTTGGCATGTAACGGTATTGAAAAGACGCGTTCTCCGTTCGAAATCAATGGTGTGTTGAGTCAGGTATTCTCACTGGGTGTGATGGCTCAACGACTTAATACACAGTTGTTCTTTGATCCTCGTACGAAGCAGATTACAAATAATGAATTTGCTAATGCAATGTTGGCGGGACTTCCACCGCGTAAAGGTTGGGATGAATTTTATAAATTATAAATAGAAAATAGCCTTTTCCATTCTTTCTTCGAATATAAGGGAGTGGGAAAGACTAATAAATGATTATGAAGAAGAATATCGTATTAACTTTACTTTTATTCTGTGCCGCTTCTTTAGGTGCACAGAATTGGGAACCTCTTTTCAATGGGAAAAACCTGAAAGGATGGAAGAAATTGAATGGCAAAGCCGAGTATAAAATTGTAGATGGTGCCATTGTCGGTGTATCTAAAATGGGAACACCCAATACTTTTTTGGCAACGACAAAGAATTATGGTGACTTTATCCTTGAGTTTGACTTCAAGGTAGATGACGGTTTAAATTCTGGAGTACAGCTTCGCAGTGAAAGCAAGAAAGATTATAAAAAAGGTCGTGTACACGGTTATCAGTTTGAGATCGATCCTTCCAAACGCGCTTGGTCAGGTGGCATCTATGATGAGGCACGTAGAAACTGGCTTTATCCTTTAACGCTGAATCCGTCGGCAAAAACCGCTTTTAAGAATAATGCATGGAATAAAGCTCGTATTGAGGCTGTAGGTAACTCAATCCGTACCTGGATAAACGGAGTGCCTTGTGCTAATATCTGGGATGATATGACTCCTGTGGGCTTCATTGCTTTGCAGGTGCATGCCATTGGAAATGCGGCAGATGAAGGTAAAACAGTTAGTTGGAAAGATATCCGCATTTGTACGACGGATGTAGAACGCTATCAGACGCCGGAAGCACAAGCTGCACCGGAAGTGAATCTGATCGCCAACACGATTTCTCCGAGTGAGACAAAGGATGGCTGGGCTTTATTATGGGATGGCAAGACTACTGATGGATGGAGAGGAGCTAAGCTTTCTACTTTCCCTGCAAAAGGCTGGAAGATAGAAGATGGAATTCTGAAAGTAATGAAGAGTGGTGGCGCTGAATCTGCTAATGGCGGTGATATTGTGACTACCCGTAAATACAAGAATTTTATTCTGAAAGTAGATTTTAAGATTACTGAAGGTGCCAATAGCGGAATTAAATATTTCGTAAACCCGGATATGAATAAAGGTGCAGGCTCTGCTATCGGTTGTGAATTCCAGATTCTTGATGATGACAAACATCCTGATGCAAAACTGGGTGTGAAAGGTAACAGAAAGCTAGGTTCGTTGTATGATTTGATTCCGGCTCCTAAGAATAAACCTTTCAACAAGAAAGAGTTTAATACTGCTACCATTATCGTAAAAGGTAACCATGTAGAACATTGGTTGAACGGAGTTAAATTGATTGAATATGATCGTAACAATGATATGTGGAATGCATTGGTAGCATACAGTAAATATAAAAACTGGCCTAATTTCGGAAATCCGGAGGAAGGAAATATACTTCTTCAGGATCACGGAGACGAAGTATGGTTCAAGAACGTGAAAATTAAAGAACTGAAGTAAGGCGTATTCCATATTATTGTGGGAGATACGTCAAAATTCTTTATGACTTTTTATTCAGGCACGGATTGCGCGAATTTCACGGTTGTTCTAATGAAATAGCAATCGTGTAATTTGGGTAATCCGTGCCTAATTTGTCCTGCTATACGATGCAAGTCCCTATTCAACATATGTATAAGCCGTCCCATGAAGGCAGTGGACTGCTTTATGCCTGGTTTCTTTCTATGCATACACGGGTGGATATTATCCTATATAGCAAGAAAACGGAAGGAGAATTGTTGCTTGTGGTCAATCGTATTTATGATGCATTGTGCCGGTTGGAAAAGATGGCGAACTTTTATGATCCGGCCAGTGAATTGGCTTATGTCAACCGGACAGCTTTTGTTTCTCCGGTCGTTCTTAGCGAAGAACTCTATTCAATGATTGATTTATGTCTGGAATATAATGAGAAGACTCTGGGGTGTTTTGATATTACAGTCCATTCAGAAAATTACAATCAGACCACGATACAATCGGTCCATTTATCAGCTGAACATCATAGTATCTATTTTTCACGACCGGGAGTTGCTGCCAACTTATCCGGTTTTCTCAAGGGGTATGCTTTGGAAACAATTAAAAGCATATTGAATGAGTGCGTGATAGAAAATGCATTGATAAATATGGGAAACAGTTCTGTCCTTGCATTAGGTAATCATCCGGTAGGAACGGGATGGAACGTCAATAATATACTTCTTCATAATGAGTGTCTTACAACCTCCGGTAATGACTCTTCTGAACGTCGGCACATTGTTTCTCCTCAAGATGGGAAATTGGTGGAAGGTGCCCGACAGATATCTGTAGTTACAACTAATGGGGCAATAGGAGAAATATTGTCTACCGCTTTGTTTGCTGCTGACAGCGAACAAACTAAAGCTTTGATGGGTATATATGCACAATGTCGTGTATATATATATCCACCATGCTGAATATATATACTCACCGTGCTGGACATATATACCCACCATATTGGTCATATATATATCCAATGATACTTATCCAACTATATCTGACGGCCTTTTTGAACATATTCTGCTATTTATAGGTCGGTTTCTTTTATCCGTTTAATTGCTTTTTGCCTTACTTTGCGTTATTAATAGTCAATCTAATGTGTATATGAAAAATAAAATTTTATTGCTGGGCTTATTTTGTTGTAGCCTGATTTCGGCAAAAGCACAAGTTTTACTCGACAAAGGAATCGGAAAAAATAGTTTTCCTATTGTTTCTTCATCAACGAATGCAGTTATTTGCTTTGACGGAAAAGATGCAACTGTAGTACGTAAGAGTGCTTCTCTTTTTGTGGATGATGTTCGTCGTGTGACGGGGCAAGAGTTGAAAATGGAGGAAAGCAAGCCCGGAAAAGTATCTGCGCGGTATGCGATTATTGCCGGTACTATAGGAGAAAGCGGATGGATTGATGTTTTGGCATCGAAAAATAAAATAGATACAGCTGCCATTGCCGGAAGTTGGGAACGTTATATGATAGAGGTGGTCAACAATCCCGTTCCGGGCATCAAGAAAGCAATTGTCGTAGCTGGAAGTGACAGACGTGGTACTGCTTACGGACTTCTTTCCATATCAAAGGCAATAGGAGTATCTCCTTGGTATTGGTGGGCAGACGCTCCAATCAAACAGCAAAAACAAGTTAGTGTAAAAGTTGATAAGTTCATTTCTAAAACACCGTCTGTCAAGTTCAGAGGAGTATTTATCAACGATGAGGACTGGGGGCTTTATCGTTGGTCGAAACGCAATTTTGAGAAAGAACGTGGAAACTTCGGACCGAGAACGTATGCAAAAGTGTGTGAACTGCTGTTACGCCTTCAGGCTAATTATCTTTGTCCGGCTATGCATGACGCATCCATGGCATTCCACCGTATTCCTGAAAATCGCCTGGTAGCGGATAGTTTTGCTATTGTCATGGGGTCCTCCCATTGTGAACCGTTATTGTTTAATACGGCAAGTGAGTGGAAGCGTGATAAAATGGGTGAATGGGACTATATCAATAATAAGGATGGAGTCAACAAAGTGTTGAAATCACGTGTAGATGAATGTGCTCCATTTGAAAATGTATATACTTTGGCTTTGCGTGGGTTGCACGACCGGGCAATGAATGCAAGCAATAATATGAGCGATAGAAAGGAAATGCTTCAGGAAGCTTTGATGGCACAAAGGCAAATGTTGGTGGATGCAATCGGCAAGCGTGCGGAAAATATTCCTCAAGCCTTTACTCCTTATAAAGAAGTGCTCGATGTATACGATCAGGGATTGGAACTTCCGGATGATGTGACTATTATCTGGCCGGATGATAATTATGGATATATGAAACGTTTGAGCAGTCCGAAAGAGCAGAAACGTTCCGGACGTTCGGGAGTATATTATCATTCTTCTTATCTGGGTAAACCTCATGATCATCTTTGGATGAACACAACTTCACCCACATTAATGTATGAAGAACTACGTAAAGCATACGACTTGACAGCCGACCGTATCTGGCTGCTCAATGCCGGAGACATCAAATCATGTGAATTTGCTGTTGATTACTTCCTGACGATGGCTTTTGATATTGATTCATTCAACTTTGAAAGAGCGGCAGATTATCGTACCGAATGGTTGTGTGGCATGTTAGGCAACGATTATCGCAATGAATATCAGGATGTAATAAACTCTTTCTATAAACTGGCCTTTGCACGTAAACCGGAGTTTATGGGATGGGGTTACCAGTGGGCTACCGACAAACACGGAAGAGAACGGAATACAGATACTGATTTCTCACTTGCCAATTATCGTGAAGTGGATACTCGTCTGGCTGAATATCGTCGGATAGGGAATATGGCAGAGAAAATTCTGAAAGCTTTGCCGGAAGATAAGAAGGCATGTTATTATCAATCATTATATTATCCGGTCAAAGGATGTGAACTGTTGAATCGTATGATTCTCAACGGACAGAGAAATCGTTGGTACTCTATTCAGCAAAGGGCAACTACCGCAGAATTGGAGAAAATGACTAAAGCTTGTTATGACAGTCTGGAAGTAATCACAAAAGGATATAACTCATTACTTGGAGGTAAATGGGATCATGTAATGACCATGAAACAGGGATTTGCCGCAGCCTACTTTGAACTCCCGGCTCTGCGGAAGGTTAATCTGGCACCTACAGCCTCTTTGGGTATATTAGCTGAAGGAGAAGACATTTTGAAGGGGCAGAAAAGCTTCCATTCACTGCCGTCTTTCAACACATATTTCCGTCAATCATATTACGTAGACGTTTTTAATAAAGGAGCGACTCCTTTGAAATGGAAAGCATCAGTTTCAGATAACTGGATTCTGCTAAGTCAGAAAGCCGGAGAAACTGCTACAGAAAATCGTATAGAAGTCTCAATCGACTGGGCTAAGGTCCCGACTGGTGAGAATGTATTCGGAACATTAGAAATCGCATCTGATCGTGGTGAGAAGGAGAATGTCTATATTTCTGTTTTCAATCCTTCCTCTCCTTCATTAACCGAAATGGATTCTTTATTTGTAGAACACAACGGATATGTTTCCATTGATGCTGCCGGTTTCCACCGAAAAGTAGAGAACAAAGCTATTCAAATGAGAACGATTCCTAATTTAGGAATAGAAAATACAGCTATTCAGCTAGGTGATCCGACAGCCGCTCCACAGCGGACTGCAGGGCGCAGCACACCTCGCCTGGAATATGATTTCTATACATTCGAACAAGGATCAGTTGATGTTTACACATACGTACTGCCTACATTTACATTAAGTAAAGATCGTGGATATGCCGGACATGAAGCGACGAATGTGGAAACGAAATATGGAGTATGCATTGACGAAGGTCCTGTAATGAACCCTTCCACTTCTTCTTTTGAGTACGCACAAATCTGGTACGAAAGTGTGTTGAAGAACTGTAGAATAAACAAGACCACTTTGCATATCGATAAACCGGGTAAACACACAGTGAAAATTATATGTGGCGATGCTGGAACTGTCCTGCAAAAGATTGTTTTGGATTTCGGAGGAATGAAGCGTTCTTATTTAGGACCTCAACCGACGAGAAAATAGGGTTACTTTAAAGATTACTATAGTTGTTTCAACTTTGGTTGATAGAGTTAAGTATGAAAAAACACTTTTTATCTTTGTTATTCTTGTTATTAGCCATGTTTGTTGAGGCTAATCCGGTGGGACAGATGCTGGAACGTCTTCAGAAAGGTCTTTCCAGTCGATTTAAGATTGAGATCCATTCTTCTTCCGATCAGGGAGACGATTATTTTGAACTGTATGGTGGTGGGCGTAAAGTTACAGTACGTGCTAACAATTATGTGAGTGCTGCCTTTGGTATTAATTGGTATTTGAAGTATTATTGTCATGCTCAGGTTTCTTTTTGTAAAGACCAGTTACCGCAATTGCCTGCTGATCTACCACAGGTAAAAGAACGCCATGCGACTAAACTATCTGATAATTTCTATATGAATTATTGCACGTTTAGTTATACCACAGCTTTTTGGGACTGGAAGCGATGGGAACGTGAAATAGACCTGATGGCAATGAATGGTATTAATATGCCGATGGCTATGGTTGGAGCAGAGGTTGTATGGCGAAATACGCTACTGAAATTCGGATATACGCTTTCTGAAGTGAAAGAGTTCTTGTGTGGACCAGCCTATTTCGGGTGGTTGCTGATGGGGAATCTTGAAAATATCGGTGGACCGTTGCCCGATGAATGGTTTAAGGAGCAGATAGTCTTACAGAAGAAAATACTTACCCGTATGCGTAAGTATGGGATGAGACCTGTTTTTCAGGGATTCTTTGGAATGGTGCCTTCCTCATTGAAAAAAAAATATCCGGAAGCTCGTTTGTTGGAGCAAGGGGTGTGGAATTCGCTTCAACGTCCTCCGGTGCTTGATCCTGCCGATCCATTGTTTGAACAGATGGCAAAGGTCTGGTATGCTGAATATGAGAAGCTTTTTGGGAAAGGAAACCTGTTTGGCGGCGATCTTTTTCACGAAGGTGGAAAGACCGGAGGTATTGATGTAACGGATGCCGCCCGCAGGGTACAGACTGCTATGAAACAATACAATCCAGATGCGGTTTGGGTGATTCAGGCATGGTTGGGAAATCCGAAAAAGGAATTGCTGGCAGGACTCGACAGAAAGAATACGCTGATCGTTGATCTTGCTGCCGAGTTTTGGGATAACTGGCGGAAGCGCAAGGGCTTTGATGGCTTCCCGTGGTTATGGTCGCATATTTCCAATTATGGAGGTAACATTGGTCTGCACGGGCGTCTGGACGCTATAGCTACCGGTCCGGTAGATGGTCAGAAGGATTCGGCGGCATCACCGAGCATGAAAGGAACTAGCTCTACCCCGGAAGGCATCGAGGTGAATCCGGTAGTATTTGATTTGTTGAATGAAATGCGCTGGCGTTCGGAGCATTTGGATCTGGATGTCTGGTTGAAAGAGTATTCAGTGCGTCGTTATGGTGTGGAAGATGAAAATCTGAAAGAGGCGTGGACTATTTTCCACCGTACAGCTTATGGTACTTATACCGGTCATCGCCGTCCGTCAGAGTCGGTCTTTTGTGCCCCTCCCAGCTTGAAAAGAGATAAAATCACGGCTTCTGCCTGGAGTCAATGTCGGATTTTCTATGATCCGGAGCTCTTTGCCCAGGGAGTAGGATTATTCTTGCAAAGTGCAGACCGTCTGAAGCAGACGTCAACTTATCAGTATGATGCAGTCGATTTTGTCCGTCAGTATCTTGCGGATTTAGGACGGGAAGCATATTACAATCTGGTGGATGCTTATCGGGCGAAAGATACGAAACAGTTTGATTACTGGTCGGAGAGGTTTCTGCAGCTGATTAAGGATCAAAATGAGTTACTGTCCACTCACGAATGCTTCTTCGTGGGACGCTGGCTGGATATGGCCCGTTCGAAGTCAAAGCAGCCTGAATTGCAGGATTTGTACGAGCACAATGCCCGTATGCTGATCGGGACATGGACGGAGACACTTAGTCCGGTGCGCGACTATGCCCACAAGGAATGGGGCGGGCTGCTGAAAGACTATTATCTGCCTCGCTGGACTAATTACATCGCTTATCTTAAAGGTACATTGGAGGGACGTTCACTTACTGTTCCGGACTCGTTTCAAGTGGAGAAGGCGTGGGTAAATGCACATAATAAGTATGTGCTTGAGACTGGTGTTGATCCAGTGGAGACAGCCAAGAGAATGTATCGTAAATATCATATTTAATCATTACTCAAAAATAGTACTATGAAAGGATTATTGAAAACAGCTGTATTGTTGGTTATTTTCTGCGCTACAGCCATGGCCTGTGGAGGTGGTGGAGAGGATGCATTGGATCATAAGGGAGGTGATGGTGGCGGAACTGGTAATAAGGGCGATCAAGAAGAACCGGAACAACCATTTGTTGCTCATATTACTCCTGTCGACAAACTCAATCAAGGTGTCCCGGTGATTAATTCGCACGCTGATGTAACTTCGCGTTCGTCCTTGAAGATGAACTTTCGGACGTATTCACAATTAGGAGAGAGTGTACTAAAATCTGCCAAACCTAATTATGTACGGGTTAAGAAATTGGCTAATGATGGTTATATCATGTTCTATCACAACAATCAGATTGGTGCCAGTTGTTCTTATGCGACCAGTATGGACTTTAAAACATGGAGTTATAAAGGCAAGCTGTTTACCAATTACAGTATTATCGACAGTAAAGGTGAAAAGAATGACCGGCGTTATTCAAATTGTGATGGGCTGGTACTTTCCAACGGAGATATTCTGGCCGTAGCCTCCTATAGGGCTAATAATGGGTATAGAGACTTGCCTAAAGATGCAGGTATTGAAATGAGGCGTAGTACCGATAATGGCGTTACGTGGAGTGAACCGGTCTCAGTGTATCAGGGTGTCAACTGGGAGCCGTATTTGCTGGAATTGTCTTCGGGAGAAATCCATTGCTATTTCACGGACAGTAGCCGTACGGGTATTGAAGGCAAAGACACCGGAACTGCAATGGTCATATCCAGAGATGGCGGTCAAACGTGGATACCTTCATTTGGTAGTATCCCTTACTATGTGATACGGATGAAGTGGGAGCAAGACGGAAAAACATACTTCAATCACCAGATGCCGTCTGTTATTCAACTTAAAGGTAGCGATGAACTGGCGGCCGCTGTAGAAACTAATAACCGTGGAACATATTATATATCACTGGCTTATTCCGGCGAAGATGGTGAATGGGATCATCTTGATGCGGATCAGGAAGGACCGGCTGATAGCGACAATCTGTCTTTTTTAGGCAGCGCTCCATATTTATCTCAGTTTCCATCGGGTGAGACTGTGCTTTCGTATAACCAATCTTCTACTTTCTATATGAAAATGGGGGATGCCAAAGCGCGTAATTTTGGAAGTGCTTATTCACCATTTTCAGGTAAGGGGTATTGGGGAACGTTGAATTTGGTAAATCCGCATCAATTGGTGGGAGCGATGCCTGATACTTCTAATGGAACAATCATGTTATCACAATTTATTCTTAATCATCGTATCAATGCAGTACGCCGTAACGTAAAGGTGGATGGCAACAATAAGGAATGGGTGAATACGGATCATGCGCTTTTTGTCGGAGAAAAATCGCAAGTGCAGGGAACTCTCCGCTGTTCGTGTGATGACAAGAATGTATATTTCCTGGTGGAAGTACTTGACCGGAGCTTGCTGAGAGGTGATTATGCTACTGTTTATCTCTCTCCGGATGATAGTAAAAGTTTGACGAACGGTGCTAAACGGATACAAGTATCAATGGATGGATTGAAAAGTACCGAAACTTATGCCGGCAAGTGGAACAATGCGGAGATGGGGGTAGAAGTGAAAACTTATGTGTGCAATGACACCAATGAAGATCGTATTGACAACTATGGTTATATTGCCGAAATCTCTGTCCCCCGTTCCAGCCTGACTATTTCTTCGGGACAGGTATTGGTCAATTTCTCTATTACCGACAATAAAGAAGAGGAAGCAGTCAGTGATGTGTCTTCTATAAGCCGCTGGATACCGGTGGCGGGATTGTAATCTGATAATAACGTGAATAATTAATTATATAGAAACAATTGTAATGATGAAAAAGAACTATTATTTAATTTGTGTATTGTTACTGGCTGCTTTCTGTACAACCAGTATTGCTACTGCTCAAAATTATTTTGGAGATTTTCCTGTAAAAGCAGATCCTAAGACTGTTGGTAATAAATTGAGCAGACGCTTGATGGAAACTAAACATCAGCTATATTTTGATAGAGGAATACATTATGCTGAAGTATGTACATGGTACGGAGCTCTCCGTTTTGCAGAATTGACGAATAACAAAGAGCTGATCAAGCTATTGAGAAATCGTTTCGAACTATTGTTCCACCTGGAAAAAGAACTCCTTCCTCCACCCATACACGTAGACCAGAATATGTTTGGTTGTCTGCCTCTCAGATTTTATAATATAACGAAGGATAAACGTTATCTGGACCTCGGATTGCCTTACGCCGACACTCAATGGGAGCTTCCTGCCAATGCGAATGAAGAAGAACGCAAATGGGATAAAAAGGGATATTCCTGGCAAACTCGTCTTTGGATTGACGATATGTATATGATTACTATCGTGCAGTCTGAGGCTTATAAGGCTACCGGTGATCCTAAATACATCAATAGGGCTGCCAAAGAAATGGTTCTGTATCTGGACGAATTGCAACACCCTAACGGCCTTTTCTACCATGCACCGGATGTGCCTTACTATTGGGGACGCGGAGATGGCTGGATGGCTGTGGGTATGACAGAGCTACTGTTCAACCTGCCGAAAAATGATCCGAATAGAGACCGGATAATGAAAGGCTATCTTTTGATGATGAACAATCTGAAGAAATATGTGAACAAGGACGGACTGTGGAATCAGCTGATAGACCAGCCCGACTTTTGGACTGAAACATCCGGATCTGCAATGTTTACCTATGCTATGATCTTGGGTGTTCAGAACGGATGGTTGGATAAAGAAGAATTTGCTCCCGTTGCACGCAGAGCCTGGTTGGGCCTGTGCAATTATATAGACGATAAAAATGACCTTACCGAAGTTTGTATCGGAACGGGAAAGAAAAACAGTAAGCAATATTATATGGACCGTCCTCGCATTGCCGGAGATTATCATGGACAGGCACCTATCTTGTGGTGTGCTTATGCTTTGCTGAACAATAAGTAAAAAACAGATATATTCTGTTGTATAAGTTGTATAAAAGGAGAGGATGTCCCCACTGATTGGAGACATCCTCTTTCTCTAAATATAACAATATAAAATGATTCCTTATACTGTCGGGTCCGGTGCTTCATCACCGCCGTCATTACCGCCTTCGTTTCCTCCGCCTTCTTCACCACCACCTGAAGGAGCAGAACTGCTGTTTCTGGTTACATCCAGTTTCTGAATGCTGACAGACTTTATCATATTTTTCAGCAACTCCCCCGGAGTAAAGATGATTTTACGGTTTTTCAATGTTTCCGTAGTGACTTCCTCTGCGTTTTCTTGGCTTTTGCATCCGAAGGAAGGACGGAAAGTTCCAAATTCCCCCAAGTTGACGGATGCTCCGATTTCCATATACGTTATCAGAGAATCAATGAGTCCGTCAAGGACGGCTTTTACTGTACCGCGTGGAACGAATCCTACTTTGGTTACCTGATCGCACAGCATCTTAAAATCAACGTTGACTACATTGAACGGACGCGCTACATATTTTTCTGCTTTGGTATCGTCGAAACCAAAGGTTGTTTTTTTGACTACATATTTCAGTGCCATAATTTAATTTTAGTTTTTTAAATAGTTTATAAATCGAGTTTCTGTTTTGTGATCGCGATGCAAAGATATGGCATCTGAAATTACTGTGCAAGTTATTTTTCGAAAGTGCGTTAAACAAATAATTAATAATTCGTATGTTGTTGATAATGAACGTTTTTTCGCTATAAGCTTGCCTTGTAGTGTGATAGTACTATTAGAAAAACTACTTCTTTAGATATACGACAGTTTTTCCTCCTCCATACTTCCGGATTATCTCTTCTTTCAAAAACTTATTGAGTAGTTCAATTGCTTTGTTGCGGCTGATTTCTGCCAATCTCATGAAATCGGTACGGGTGATACAGCCATGTTTGTCCAGATGTTGTATCAGGAGGGTACGGCATCTTTCTTCGTTGGAATCGTTATTAGTACGATAGGGTGACTCTATGCGTTCCAGTTGCAATGGTTCCAGACTCTCACGAAACTTTTTGTTAATGCGCAGGTTCACCTTATTTAAATGGATAGACGGAGAACGAATTTCTTTCTTCTCCATCACCGGACGATCACATGTCAGTGATAGGGAGAAATGTCCGATTTCCCCGACTTCTACGGTCCAGCCTTGCGCGAGCCAGTGTTGTAGCTCATCACTGACGGCTTGCAGGCAACCTTCTATCGTGGCTGGACTGAAGCCGTTGGATTTGGATACTAGTTCAACGAACTTATCGGCATTAATGGTGCCTGACGGAATAACACGTGCATAAAGTGCCTGTTGCTCCTCCTTTTTCTGTGGATTACCACTCGTGTATAAATCGTAATAAACGCTCATAGTTACTTTATATTTTTCTTGTTCTACAGATAACTTCTTTCTCTTCATAAATTAATTCGTCCGCCTATAGCCGGACGCAAGTTTGCCTATAGGCGACGTTGCGTTTGCCTATAGCCGGATGAAAGAATGCCTATAGCCGGACGAATTAATTTATGCACTCAAAGATATTACTTTTTTCGGAGAAGGGACTTAGTTTTTCCACAAGCACAGTTTAATAATCAGGATTCTATTTTGTAAATGAATAAATTGTTGCTTTTATTGGACTATATGTTCTATCTTTTTCTGATCAGTATGTTTATTTTTGTACACAAGGCTCATAGTCTTCCTTTTTGTATTGGATCATAGTAGAACTGGGGAGGCTGTCCGAAAAACTTATAGGCCGACAAGTCTGCAGTAGTAAGTATGAAGATTTCCCATTTTTATAGCATGGTTTAACACTATATTCTATGTAGTCTCACTACTTTTTGTACCTTGAAAGCAAATAAAGGCCATGCTTATGACATACAAAAAAGCGAAGACCGCAGACAAGAAGTATTTTTCCCGACTGCATAGATGAATATGTGGAGGTGATGCCTCTGTGCGTTTGTTTGATGTATTTGTAGATAGTTTGGACATGCCCCCCCTTGACTTTGTCCAAAGTATCCCCAAAGGTACAGGTATACCCGGTTATGATCCTCGCGATCTTTTGAAACTGTATATCTATGGTTACTTTTATCAAATCCGTTCATCAAGAAAATTAGCACGTGAATGCAAGTGTAACCTGGAGGTCATGTGGCTACTTGGTAAACTGTATCCGGATTTTCGTACCATATTCGACTGTCGTAAAGATAACAAAGACAGCATAACAAAGGTATTCAAGAAGTTCAACAAGCTCTGTATGGGACTAAAGCTTTTCTTAAAGTCTTATATCTCTATAGATGGTAGCAAGCTCAAGGCAGTCAATGCTAAGGACAACAATTTTACGCTTAACAAATTGGATGACCGCATCAGACGTTTAGACGAACATATCAACTTGTACATGGAGGAACTTGACGCGTTCGACTGGGAAGAAGAGCGAAGTTGTCTAAAGATGAACTCCAACATAAGCTTGAGGTATAATTCATGCAAAGGTCTTTTTTCAAAGATTATTATGACTTTATATAAATAAGTGTTTTATCTCATATTAATGCGAATCAGTAGTTGAAATCACTAGCTGATTCAGTTAGTTAAATTGTTATTATTCAATTAATTATCTCATTTATTTATTTCTTAATCTCCTTGAAAATCAGTATATTAGAAGAATAAAACCACTCATTATTCTAATTATGATTCCCAAGGAGAAAGAGCTAAAACTTATAAAAATATATATGTATATCTGCGATGTTTATCAGTCTTCACTGAAGTTCTACTGTCAGAGGTTCAGTAATAACGCTACACCGATCTTCACTGATCAGGAGCTGCTTACCGTATATCTGTTCTGCGGAGCGTATCAGTGCTATTTTAGCATCAAAGAGATACATACATTCACCAAAGAATATTTGCTTTCCTGGTTCCCTAACCTTCCCTCTTATCAAACATTCAACTATCGGCTGAACCTGATGAGTGAGGCGATTAATGAACTGGTGAAGCATCTCATTACTTTCTTTAAACCAACAGATTGCGATTCTATGATATCACTTATTGACTCCATGCCCATCATTACTTGTGCAGGAAAGAACAAAACCGGAAAAGTGGCTACTGAAATTGCCACTAAAGGATACTGCTCTACAAAGAACATGTATTATTTCGGGCTCAAACTTCACACCTTAGCTTTCCGCAGGGAAGGAACCATTCCATTCCCCGAAATGATCATCTTATCATCGGCAGAGGAGAATGATCTGACTGTTCTTAAAAGAGAAGCCGCTGATAGTCTTATAAACAGATATATATTTGCGGATAAGATATACTCAGACTTCTCGTTCTGGGGAAACAAACAGCAGGAACAAGGGGTAACCATGATGACTCCCGTTAAAGCAATAAAGGGAGAGGAGCCTATTATTACTCAAAGAGAGAAAGCGGGCAGAGACCTGTTTTCAACTGCAGTATCAAAGGTCAGACAACCGATAGAATCTTTTTTCAACTGGCTGAATGAAAAAACAAATATTCAAAGAGCGATGAAAGTCAGATCTACATCTGGACTTTTAGTACATACGATGGGCAAAATTGCCATCGCATTCATTTATCTAATTTTCTAAAACAAGGAATCAGAGTTCAACTACTGATTCGCATTATTAATAATGAATGGAGAGATCAGAGCTTGATTGGTTAATGAATTAAAGAAGAAACAATTTGTTCAATAGAAGAAAGAATAATCCATAATAGTTAACTTGTTGGGTATCTATGTTGGATTCATTTATATAGCCCAAATAGGCATTAGAGCTTATCCTAAAGGATCTTTTTAATTCTTAAATTAGTTTGGGACTAATTTTCCATTAATTGGTTTGTTTGTAGTATTATAATTTGGTCGATTTTTCTACTTTTGTCTCATCCAAAAGGATAAATATAAGGTTTTCAACAGGACAGAACTCAATTAATAGAAGATAATAATCTTCATGACATGAATGAAAAAGGTAAAGATAGAGATTGTGATAATAAGAATTTTTATTGGGGTATAGTTGAATTAAAAGGATTGTTTGAAGGATAAATGAAAAAAGTATTTTGGATTTCTCTTTATATATTTTAGAGATAATAATCTTGTTTTTTGACATAATGTTAAACTTAATTTAATACGCCTATGGTATAATAAAATGATTTTTTTCATTCTACTTCTTTTGCATTTTGCAAAACTATGAGTTATTTATATGGGATAAAATCCTCTGTAAACTTTTAATCTAATAAAATATTAAACATGGTCAAAAAAGTTTTATTTTTATTTTGTTGTATGTTCGCACATGTTATATATGCCCAGAATATGATGATAAAAGGGACTGTCATAGATGCGAACAATGATCCTCTATTGGGGGTGACTATTATGGTAAAAGGAACTACTACAGGAACCATAACCGATGTTGATGGGAATTTTTCTATAAAAGGTAAAACGGGGGAAACATTGATTGTTTCTTATATTGGAATGCAGACGCAGGAAGTGGTATTTAGAGGACAACCACTTAAAATTATGTTAAAAGACGATGCCCAAGCCTTGGAAGAGGTTGTGGTAGTTGGTTATGGTACCATGCGTAAGAAAGACCTTACCGGATCTGTAATACAGGTGCGTCCGGATAAAATAGCTAATGAAAATCCCAAAACTGTACAAGATATTCTTCGTGGTACACCAGGTTTGGCCATAGGTTACAATGCTGATGCCAAGGGTGGTGGTTCCATGAATATCCGCGGTCAACGTTCTGTTTATACGGATGGTAATCACAACTCACCCTTGTTAATATTAGATGGTATGATGTTCTATGGCGAACTTTCTGAAATCAATCCTGACGATATTGGTCAGATTGATGTATTGAAGGATGCTTCTGCGGCAGCTGTGTATGGTGCCAAAGCAGCCAATGGTGTTATTATCATTACGACTAAAAAAGGAAAGAGAGGTAAACCGGTAGTAAACGTCAGCACAAATATTGGTCTGACACAACGAAGCGCTTACCGTGAACGATTTAGTCCTTCTGCATATTTGCAGCATTATGCAGACTGGAAAGCTAAAAGTACTTACGGAGCTAATGCAGAAGGTAATTGGGACGACTACCAAATTGGTGTATATAAAGGTATGGATGACTATTATACGAATCCCGATAAGTTGACGAATATTGATTTGGATATTTGGAGAGGTTATACTAGCAACGAATCTGGAGAAAGCGATTTGAGCATTTGGGCAAAGCGTTTGGGATTCACAGGTAATGTGCTTGAAAATATTCTGTCAGGCAAGACTGTGGATTGGGAGGACAAAGCCTTTCGTTTGGGTTTCAATCAGGACTACAATGCCAGTGTCAGCGGTGCTTCTGAGAAAGTGGATTATTACTTCTCTTTGGGCTATCTGCGTAACGAAGGCGCCTTGATTGATGATACCTATCGTGCTGTTCGTGCCAATATGAAATTGAATGCCAAAGTAACTAATTGGTTCGAGATAGGAGCCAATGTCAATTTCCAAGATCGTACTGATGGCAGTATTGACATGGACGAAGGTCAATTCATGCGTAATAGTCCTTACGCGGATTATGCCGATGAAGATGGGAATCCTATTCAATATCCGAATGACGAAACTTATTCACAGCGCGGTTATAATTATGATTTCCAAAAACAATATTTAGATCTGGAAAAAGGATATACGGTGCTGAATTCTATCTTTAACGCTAAAGTAAAACTGCCTTTTGGCATCACCTATCAGTTCAATGTTGCACCGCGTTATCAATTTTTCTATGAGCGCTATTTCATGTCAGCAGACCTGCCAGGTAGCAATCCTAACAATCGTGGTGCCGATCGTGAACATGCCAAACGTTTTGATTGGTCATTGAACAACACTATCACTTGGGACAAAATTTTTGACAAAAAGCATCACTTTATTGTAACTTTAGCTCAAGAAGCAGAGGAACGCCAACGTTGGTCCGACCGCATTGAGGCACGCAACATTCAGCCTTCAGATGCATTGGGATTCCATAATACACAGAATGGTTCTAAAGAGAGCAGTTCCTATTCAACCACTGACTCGCATGAGACTGCTGACGGTTTATTAGGCCGTCTGTTCTATTCCTATGATGACCGTTATATGCTGACCACATCTATCCGCCGCGATGGTTATTCTGCATTCGGTTCTACCAATCCTTATGCTTGGTTCCCTTCTGTAGCTGTTGCATGGACTTTCTCTAACGAAAAGTTTTTCCAAAAAATCAAGAATGTGATGAGCAGTGGTAAGTTACGTGCTTCCTATGGTAGTAACGGTAATCGTTCATTGGCGGATCCTTACACGGCATTGGCAAATCTTAGTGCAGGTAGTGGCGATTATATGGGTTATCTTACATCTACTGGTGAAGTAGAATTAATGCGCTATCTAATGGCAAGCCGTATGGCAAATCCTACCTTGCAATGGGAGAAGACAAAATCGTGGAATTTTGCCTTGGATTTTGGTTTCCTAAATGATCGTATTACCGGTACAATGGAATTTTATACGATGAATACCAACGACATGATTATGTCACAACCATTGCCAGTTTTTACCGGTTTCAACAATATTACTACCAATTTGGGGCAAGTTAACAATACTGGTTTTGAATTCTCCTTGAATACGGTAAACATCAAGCAAAAGAATTTTGAATGGAATACAACGTTCAACTTCTCCTATAATAAGAATAAAATCAAGCACCTGTTTTATGAATACGAAAACGTATTGGATGCTAATAGTAATGTAATCGGGCAAAAGGAATCTGACTATACTGCTAACGGTTGGTTCATCGGAAAACCCATCAACCAAATATGGGACTATAAAGTGATCGGCATTTGGCAGAACGATGAATGGAAAGAGGCAGCCAAATACAAGCAGCAGCCGGGCGACCCGAAGGTATGGAACAATCCGGAGAACGATATCTATAACGCTGATGGCAGTGTGCAAACTATCGTCTATAACGATGACGACAAGCAGTTTCTGGGAACAACCACACCTCCCATTAACTGGTCATTGCGTAACGAATTCGTACTTTGGAAAGATTTAACCGTTTCCATCAATATCTACTCCCGTATGGGTCATAAGGCTCTTTCTACCAACTACTTAAATAATGACGATGATGGTGGTCGCATGTCATACGCTGCTGCCTGTTTGCAAGCTAAAGAGTATTGGACCATCGACAATCCGACTAATAAGTACGGAAGAATCGATGCCAATGGTCCTGATGGTGCCAAGAAACCCGGTATGCTGTATAATCGCTCCTTCATCCGTTTGGAAAATATTGCTGTAGGATATACACTGCCTAGAAAACTGACACAGAAATGGGGCATTGAGCGTGTGAAAATATCCGGTACTGTACGCAATGTTGCTACATGGGCCAAAGACTGGGAATATGGTGATCCCGAAACCGGTGGTCTGGGTACCCGTCTTTACTCGCTGGGACTTAACTTATCATTTTAAACCTAAAAACAAACAGATATGAAAAGTTTCATTAAGAAAAATATATTCAATAGTTTGGTGCTGTTATCCGGTACATTGTTGATATTTACTGGCTGTGAAAAAAGTTTTCTGAAGGCTGATCCATTGTCATTCTATGAACCGGAACAGACATACTCTACCGAATCCGGTTTGAAGTCCGTATTGGCTATTGCTGACCGTCAGTTGAAGCGTTATTATACGACAGGTGGCGATGATTTATTTCCTCTTGTATCGGAATACACATTCTCCGATTTAATGATCCCATCTCTTACTGATAAGACGGACTTATTGGATAATGTAGCTCAAAAACTGACACCTAATAGTGATCAAAGTACACAGCAGGACCTAAGTCGTGTAAGTACCCTTTGGTTCTTTTGGGATCAAACAACCAAGGGTATTCGCAATGCCAATTCAATCTTGACCTACATAGACAATATAGATTTAAGTGAGGAAATCAAGAATAAGTATATTGGTCAGGCCTATTTCCATCGTGCATTCCGTTACTATCTGTTGGTATTCCAGTATGGGGATGTACCTTTCATGACTAAACTTCTTGAAGTACCCAAATTGAACTTCCGCTCTACCAAACGTGATGCTATTTTGGATCGTCTGATTCTGGATATGGAATTTGCCATAAAATGGGTGCCCGAGCAAAAGGATATGGACTTGATTGGTGGAGTGAATAAAGGTGCTTGTCGCATGCTGCTCTCCAAACTTTATTTGGCTAGAGGTGAATACCAGAAGGCGAAGGACCAATTGGACATCATCATAAACAAATCTGGTTATTCACTGATGACCGAGAGCTTCGGTACATTTTGGGAAGGAGGAGAACCAGAGACATGGCCCATTACCCGTAATGTTATCTGGGATCTGCATCGTCCGGAAAACAAATTACTTACCAGCAATAAAGAGGTAATCATGGGATTGCCGAACCGTGGTTTCGCTAAAGAATCATTTTTGGCTAATCCAACTATGCGGAATTTTTATCCATTCTATTTCAATAACAGTTTAAAAACTCCCGATGGTAAACAAGGTTTGATAAATATCAAGCGCAACAACAAAGATTATAATCCTCAATATGACTATATGCGAGCTATGGGTCGCGGTGTAGCCAGAGCTCGCCCTACATGGTTCTATCAAAAAGGAGTATGGGTCGTAAATGGTAAAATGGATCAGACTGACTTGCGCCACAGTGTAGAGTATGGTAACTGGGTAACTATGGAATCACTCAAATACAATAATAAGGCTTCCAAATATTTTGGCCAGCCGTTGAGACTGTTTGATGAACAAGGGAAGTTGTTATGTTCGGATACTATCCGACGTTGGTACGATGTTCCCCATTACATTTGGAAATTGGATGATCCTGTTCGAGAGGCCAATATTAACGGTTCTGATGGTCACCACGGAGCTTCTGATGGTGGTTATGGTGATTGGTATCTGTATCGTCTTGCTGAAGCCTATCTGTTGCGTGCTGAGGCTAAATTTTACCTTAATCCGAGCGATGCCACTATCAAGGATGATATTAACATTATCCGTGAGCGTGCTCATTGTACTCAACTCTATGGGGGAAATATTACGATTGGTGACATCATGAATGAACGTGCCCGTGAATTATTTTGGGAAGAGTTCCGTAACGTAGAGCTTACCCGTGTGTCACTCTGCTTGGCCCGTAGTGGTCGTCCTGACGAATGGGGTAACACCTACGATTTGGCGACCTTTGACAAACAGGAAGGCACTGATCTAATTGGCGGTAGCTATTGGTACCAGCGTTGTATCCGCTATGGCATGTACAATAAGGGTGTAACAATTGTAATCGATGCTGCCAAATCTCAGCTTAACTATATTATAGATAAGAAAAATATTTACTGGCCTATCCCTGAAAGAGAAATCAAAGCTAACAACAAGGGAAGGTTGTGGCAAAATTATGGCTATGACGGCTATGATCCCTCCATTCCTGTATGGGAAACTTGGGAAGAAGCCGAAGCTGATATGGATAAAGTTGATTAGTTGATTTTTGTATCATCAACTAGTACAACAGAATGAGAATGGAGGTATATTAAAGTGACGGTATCAATAGTATAGTTGTTGTGAAAATATTCCTCTATTCCCTATTTTGAAAAGAAAGGTAGTTTATGGACTCAATATAAATAAAACTGGTGATGAGTATGTCCGCTATTACATGTTTGTTTTTTATGTGGTAATTATTGTCGTTTGAAGACCACATGTGCGGCATTGCCAAAGTCGGCTATTGTTCGGAAGTGGAGCAATATATTTGTTGGAACTATTTTTATGGTAGTAAATTGTTATCACGAACTCTTCGCGCCGGGCTAAATATGACCTCACAGTAGTAGTTTTCACTTAGTCGTACGAAGCAATTTTTACAGAAGAAATAAACATATAGACACTTTAATTGATATGAACAGAATAATGATTTTAATAGCAGGTTTTATGCTACTGGTAGCAGCCTGTACCGATAAGCAGACCGATGGTAACACGGTTTCCGGACTGAATCCAGCAGACTTTCGCATGGAAGTGGATGGTAAACAGACGTATTTGTTTGTGTTGAAGAATACAAATGGCATGGAGGTTTGCATCACCAACTTTGGTGGACGCATTGTTTCGATAATGGTACCGGACAAAGAGGGTATTATGCGCGATGTCGTCTTGGGCTTCGACTCTATTCAGGATTATGTTAATCATCCTAACAACTTTGGTGCTACCATCGGTCGATATGGCAACCGTATCAACCAAGGTAGAATCACCGTTGAGGGAGTGGAATACCAATTACCTCAAAATAATTATGGTCACTGCTTGCACGGTGGTTTGAAGGGATTCAATTCTCGAATGTTCGATGCTAAACAAGTGGATGGGCAGACGCTGGAACTAGGCTATTTGGCAAAAGATGGCGAAGAGGGATTCCCCGGCAATCTTGCCTGCAAGGTTACATTCACACTGACAGATGACAACGCCATCGACATTTGCTACAACGCCGAGACAGACCACACCTCCGTGGTTAATCTGACCAATCATTCCTACTTTAACCTTAATGGCAATCCCGCTACAGGCAACTCTGACCATCTGCTGACCATCTATGCTGATGCCTACACTCCCGTGGACAGCACCTTTATGACTACCGGTGAAATTGCTTCAGTAGGGAATACAGACATGGATTTTCGTCAGCCCACACCCATTGGAGCGCGTATCGACAATGAGTTCATTCAATTGAAGTACGGCAAGGGCTACGACCATAACTGGGTGCTTAATACGAAAGGTGATGTTTCCCAAGTGTGTGCCACACTTGAATCACCTCAGACCGGCATTGTACTTGATATTTATACCAACGAGCCAGGTCTTCAATTCTATGCCGGCAACTTCTTGGACGGAACGGTAAAAGGTAAGAAAGGTATCGTATATAACCGTCGTGCCTCTGTCTGTCTGGAAACACAGAAATATCCCGATTCTCCTAACAAGCCGGAATGGCCCTCCGCATTGCTGAAGCCGGGAGAGAAGTATGAGAGCCGTTGTATCTATAAATTTTCCGTGAGAAAATAATTTGTTATTACTTTTGTGAGAAACGACAATGAATAATTCAAATCTAATAAAAATAGTTGCTCCCATGTTGACGAGTATTTTATCGTGCAGCAAACCGAGTGAAGAGATAGTCATCAATCATCCCAAGGAGGTGAGAAGTACTCCAAATATATTGTTTGTCATTGCTGACGATCAATCTTTCCCTCATTGCTCGGCTTATGGCAATTCTTTTGTTAAGACTCCGGCATTTGATTATATAGCTAGCCAGGGATGCTTGTTTCAGAATGCTTATGTGACATCTCCGGGTAGTAGTCCTTCCAGAGCATCTATTTTATCAGGAATGTATCCTTGGCAAATAAAGGAGGCAGGAACTCATTGTTCATATTTTCCAAAAGATATAGTTTGCTATACAGATATTCTGACTGCTAATGGTTATAACGTAGGTTATACTGGTAAGGGGTGGGCACCAGGCGATTGTAAGGAAAGAGGGGTAAATCCCGCAGGAAAAGCTTTTAATAAGAAAAAACTGACCCCTCCCTATAGTGGCATATCCAATATAGACTATGTTGAAAACTTTAAATTGTTTTATCAAGATAGCGATAAAAAACAACCATTCTGTTTTTGGGTAGGCTTTAATGAACCACATAGAGGTTTTGAACGTGATTCATGGCAGAAAGAGAATAAATCACTCTCAATCGTTAGTGTACCGGGTTTCTTGCCTAATCATGATGTTGTTAAAGGTGATTTATTGGACTATTCGGTAGAAATAGAATATCAGGATGCACAATTACAAAAGATAATTGATTTTCTGAAGGAAAAAGGTTTGTTTGATAATACATTGATTATAGTGACTGCTGATAACGGTATGGCTTTTCCAAATGCAAAAGCTACCTGTTACGATGCCGGGGTACATGTTCCATTAGCCATCTGTTGGGGAGACAAGATAAAAAGAAAGAATACTAGCGAAATTGTTAGTTCTGTAGATTTTGCTCCAACGATGTTGGACGCAGCAGGTATAAATCGTTCTTCCTATGGGCACATGTCAGGCAAAAGTATGTTGCCTTTCTTAATGGAAAACAAAGAACAGAAAAGAGAAGCTGTCTATTTTGGAAGAGAAAGACATAGCTCTTCACGGTATGCAAACTTAGGTTATCCAATAAGAAGCCTTAGAAAAGGAAATTATTTGTATATAAGGAACTTTCATCCGGAAAGATGGCCAGCAGGTGATCCGACACCTTTGGATAAAAACAACAATTTGGCAAAGGCCCATTCTGGTTATTTCGATATAGACGGTTCACCTACTAAGCAGTTTTTTATTAATAACAGGGAGAATGGCGATGGTGTACAATATTTCATCCGTACTGTCGGTTTCAGACCTTATGAGGAGTTATATAACATTGAGAATGATCCCTGTTGTCTTGATAATTGTATTGAAAAACCAGAATATAAGGGTGTATTGTCAGAGTTAAGAGGCAGATTGGATCAGTTACTATATCAGACGAATGATGTAAGAGTAACTTCCGAAAAGGGGGACAGTATTTGGGAATCATATCCACGAATAGATAGTATAAGGAATTTTCCTCCCTATGAGTAGTATTTTAGTGTTATTTTTTTAGATGGAGACTATGAATAAAAGAGTATATTTATTGTTTATATGTTTGAGTGTTTTGTTTGTTCAAAATATATTTGCTCAAAAGAATTTATTGACAAATTTTCCCAATGGATTTACTCCGGAGGAAGTCGGAAGTCGCTTGGCCTACAGGTTCGTGAATAGTAAGCATGCACTTTATGTAGGTAAGTGGATAGGGTATTATGAAACATTCACGCATAGTGCAGCTTTTGAATATGCTGTAATGACGAAAAAAGACAGATTGGCAAAGCTTGTTCAGGATAAATTTGACTGTTTATTGACAAAAGAGAAACAGTATTTGCCTCCTAAGAACCATGTTGATTTAAATACGTTTGGCAGTTTACCTTTGAAACTGTATAAAGTGACAAAGAAGAAATGCTATTTTGATCTTGGTATGTCTTATGCGGACAGCCAGTGGGAGGTTCCGGCTGATGCCAAGCCCAAGCAAAAAGAGTGGGCGGATAAAGGGTATACGTGGCAGACACGATTGTGGATTGATGATATGTACATGATTCCCATTTTACAAATAGAGGCGTATAAAGCTACTAAAGACTCGAAATATATAGACAGAGCAGCTAAGGAGATGGTATTATACTTGAATGAATTGCAGCGGCCTAATGGTTTGTTCTATCACGCTCCTGATGTGCCTTTCTATTGGGGACGCGGAAACGGTTGGATTGCTGCAGGTATGGCCGAGTTGTTACAATATCTGCCGAAGAAGCATAAGGACCGTCCGCGCATCTTGCAGGGATATCTGACGATGATGAACAGTTTGAAAGATTTCCAAAACAGCAGGGGGATTTGGAATCAATTGATTGACCAACCCGATTGTTGGGCCGAAACTTCCGGTTCTGCGATGTTTACTTTTGCGTTCATCAAGGGAGTGAAAAACGGTTGGCTGAATGCCAAAGAATATGCACCATTAGCCCGCAAGGCATGGCTCACCTTGGTGCCGTATGTAAACGAGGATGGAGATGTGACTGAAATCTGCATTGGAACGGACCGAAAGAATGACAAACAGTATTACTATGATCGCAAGCGTTGTATTGGTGATTATCATGGGCAGTTAGCATTTCTTTGGTGTGTAGTAGCATTGCTAGAATGATATCATAATTAAAGAAGAGTAAAGCATAAACGTATGATATTTATTGGTTGAATAGTAATGGAATGTTTCCAGTTATCTGAAAAAGACTCTACTGGAAAACTTAAGGTGAGGAAATCTGTTTTGCAGATCCAACCATAATCAGTGCGGTAAATACTACTTGATTGGTACTGGAGACAATGTTTCGGAAGCAAAGTAACCATTCTATTTTCCGCCTTGACATAAGTTGTTAGCCGCCATATCTTTGCGC